>JAEIGA010000094.1_pt1 | contig 117693 bp, 239 predicted proteins | sample 9270691 | NCBI WGS metagenome assembly JAEIGA01 (sample SAMN17057246, study PRJNA624740) | gut metagenome | biome: biome; isolation source: fecal sample | host: Bos grunniens | place: China: Xizang | collected 2019 | reverse complement strand
ATGCGTTTAGACGAGATTTAACAATTAATGCATTATATCTTAATTTGTCAAAAATGACAGTATGGGATGTTACTGAAAAAGGACTTGATGATTTGCATAATCAAATTATACGTACACCTTCAGTACCAGATATAATTTTCATGGATGACCCTTTGCGTTTGTTGAGAGTAATAAGATTTGCTTCACGATTTAATTGGGGAATTGAAAAAGATACATGGTTGGGTATGGTGAAAAACGCTTATCGTATTGATATAATTTCAAAAGAACGAATAAGAGAAGAATTATGTAAAATGATGGAATGTGATACACCAAGTGTTGCAATTAAACGTTTGGATGCTTGTGGATTACTTGATAGAGTATTACCAGAGATATATCGTTTAAAGGGCGTAAAACAAGGAATACAGCATTTTGGGGATGTATATGAACATACTCTCGCAACATTAGATAAAACCCATCCTGTAGCGTTACATAGACTTGCAGCTTTATTTCATGATTGTGGAAAACCATACACAAGAATGGTTAAAAATAAAATGGTGCATTTTTATAATCACGAAACTATTGGTGGAACACTTGCTAAAATGGCATTAACTAATTTGAAGTTTTCTAATGCAGAAATTAATAAAATTGTGACTGCAATCAGAGAACATATGAGGTTTAAGCAATTTGGCGATAAATGCCCATCTAAAAAAGCAATTAGAAAACTAATTGCAAGCGTGACTGAAGATAATTTAGCAATTACTCTTGATTTGATGCATGCTGATAATATTTCACACGCAAAGGGATATTGCTTGGAAAATCAAATTCCTTTGGTTATTGAAGAATTGAAAACTTTGGATACACAAGAAGTTGAAAAAGTACCACTTCCTATTGATGGCAAGGACATTATGAACATTTTTAATTTCAAACCATCACCAATTGTTGGAGAATGTTTGAAAATTGCTGAAGAGTTATACTTCGAAAATCCTAATGCAACAAAAGAAGAGTATATTGAATACATCAAAAATAAATTAACAATATGATATGGAAAATATTATAAAAAGAATTCAAGAACAAGTTGAAAATTATCTTGTTCGTTATAACATTAAAAGTCTAATTATTGGCGTTAGTGGTGGACTTGATAGTGGAATTAACTGCGCATTGCTTAAACCAATTTGTGATAAATTGAATATTCCTTTAATTGGTAGATATATTCATATTGAAACCAATAAAGAGGAAGAAATGCAAAGAGCAAATGCAATTGGTAAAATGTTTTGTCATGATTACAAAGCAATTGACTTGACTGAAATGTACCATATAACTCTTCCTATGTTTGAGGAAGGTGCTGTTGTGAATGGTGAATTATTTAATGAGAAAATCAGACGAGGTAATATTAAAGCACGTTTGAGGATGATTCACCTATATAATTTAGCATCCGCTAAACAAGGTATTGTCGTTGATAATGATAATCAGACAGAGCATTTGCTTGGTTTCTGGACAATTAATGGTGATGTGGGTGATATTACACCTTTGTTCGGATTATTTAAAACAGAAGTCTATGATTTGGCAAAATGTTATCTAACAATGCTTGAAGAGGAAGATGCTAAAAATGCTTTACAAGCAGTTATAGATGCTGTTCCTACTGATGGGTTAGGTATAACATCTTCTGATGTTGAACAATTTGGCGTTTCATCATATAATGAAGTTGATGATATATTAAAAAATTTTAAATACAATTGTACTCAAAATATGCGACAAGAGTTGGTTGAAAAATATGGCGAAGAAATTGTTAATAAAATTTTACAACGACATCATAATAGTGATTTCAAGCGTCATCATCCTCATAGAATCAAAGTAACAAGTGGTATTGAGAAATGGTGGGAAAAAAAAGAAACTGAGATGTAAATCTCAGTTTCTTTTTTTATTAATTATTTTCCTAAATATTTTTCTATTTCTGTTAATCTATTATTAATGTTTATTAATGTTTTAGTAACAATTTCTTCATTTTCACGAACTTTTTCTTGAAGTGCGTTATAATTGTTAATTACTTCTTGTAATTGACTTTGTACAACAACAAAATCAGTATCATTTGGATTTGCTAACTTAGGGAATTGGTATTTATAAGCTGCGCTATTATTAGTACCTAACAATTCTAATTTAGGTATATTAGTGTCAAATTTGCCATTTGTACGTATAGTAAAACAAGCAGTAGAATCATTAGATTTAAATACTTTCAATTCACCTGGGTCAATTGAAGAAGTGATGGTACTTTTGCCACCAATGCTAATTCCATTGTTAAATTGCTTTGTACCAGTAATTGTTTGATTTCCACTAGTAGTAACACAACCACTCAAACGATTAGTCCATTCAGAAGAACTAATAAATTTAATTTCTTCCCAAGATGGATTGTTTATTAATGACATGTTGCCACCAACATTTTGATATTGTAATTTTCTAAATTTACGAAGTCCATCCCAAGTAATAAATTGTGTAGTTTCATTTGGCCCTACCATTTGTTCAATAATACCTGTTTTATTAAGTGATGGTACATAATATTTCATTAAACTAATATTGGCATTTGTGCCAATATTTGGGTTTTTAGCCGCATCTTCACCACCACCACTGTTTTCAAATGAACCTAAATCATGTATAATGCTAATTTTACTAACAATGTTATGTGAAAAAACATTATATTTATCATTATCAGTTAATAAAATTGTATAATCAAATTTTGTATTAAACCCTTGAATTACTGATAAAAGATTATCTCCAGTCATGGTTCTCAAATTATTTAAATACATTGATGTTGAACCACTTACACTATTGTTAGCAAAGGTAACATTTGTCATTGATGGCATATCACTTATATAAGTGATACCCATACCAAAGGTACATTGACTTAAGGTTTCACCAGTGAAATTATTAAGTGAATATGCTTGTTTGAACGTACATTTTGTTACGTTACCTAAGAAGCGGTTGTTTACACAACCTGCTTCAATTTCATTGTAAGCAAAACTACCCCAACAATGATTATCTTTAAAATTTGAACTAATGTTATTATATTGGAAACTCTTATTAATGATATTATTCAAACAGTTGTGACCAATTGTGTTGTTCCAAATGCTTTGGCCGAAAGTATTATTTCCATGACCATCAGCAATTATGTTGTTAAACACACCATTGTTTGGTTTGTCAATGAAAATTGTATTATTCAATTTTGTAATTTTTGCAGTATTTCTACCTAAATGGTTATCAGTAGCGTGATATTTTGTTGTGTATAAAGTATCGTCTTTAATAACTCCGCCGTCAACTACTGAAAACGTGTAGAAATACGTATTATCTGAAAATTGAGAAATGAATTTAGGATTATCTTTGAACCATTGACTAGTACGTAAAAACTGTATGTTTTTAAAGTCATACCAAGCTTCGTTGTTAAATTCATCTTTCATGTAGTAAATGACACCTTTACCGTTTGTAGTATCGGCCCAAGCAAAACGAGAAGCATCATTATAAATACAATATTTAATTTCCCAAACATCTAATTTGTTACCTTCAAAATAAGAATCACCACCATTAAAATCGTGCAAACAAGCTTGCGCATTTTCATTTAATTTATTTGGTTCTATTGCTTCAACAATAATGTCAAATTGATGATTTGCTGAAACAGTATCTGCTTGTTTTGTTGTTGTAACATAATTAGTAATACGATATTTTTGTCCAGGTACTAATTCTCCATCTCCACCATTTGCTTCGATTGCATCTAACATACGTTCATAAGTCCAATTAACAATTGGAAGTTCTGATTTTAAAGCAACTAAATTGGTATCAACGCTAATAGTATTATTTGTTTGATTTAAAATAATACCAGTACCTTCATTATAAACGGGAGCATCACATTCTGTTGTAATATTAATGTTACCAGAACCAAGAATAGATGTGTTGTTAATTGTCTTAATATTAGTCCCTGAAAGCAATTTATCTTGCTTATCAAGAAGTGCCCCACGTATGACTTCTAATTCATCTTCAATATCTTCAGTTTGGGCACTAAATAATTTGTTAATTTTACCTTCATCAATAAAATTAACAATTTTGTTAGAACTATTTTTTATATGTAATTGTGGTGATTCTGCACTATAATTAATTGCTAATTCACCATATTCTAATTGAGTTTCTGTAGGTGTTTTTCCTGACACGCTACTTTTTTTGTGTAATAAACGATAAGCCATTTTATTTAAAAAAATTAGAGTTTGAACTAATAAAAATTAGTATTATTATTTTAATAATAAATATCAGTTCAAACCTAATTTGATTAAAAAAATTAATTTTTAGAAGTCATTATTAATTTTAATGACAATTCCATCCACCCATCTTCATATTTTTTAATATCATCAACAGTTGGATTTAATGATTTGATTATATGAACTTGTTGCATTAAATTATAATTCAAACTTAACATTTTAATCATTTCTGTATCATGTTCTTTAAAAAACTCAATTAAATCCATTACGCATAATGCTCTAAAAATCGCCCATTTTAAAGGTGATGCTTGATGAGTTAAAGATAAATCTTGCATACGATACACATATCCTGGATTATCTATGTATACTACTTTATTGGCATACCATAACATTGGAATAATTACTGGTGTATCTTCAACAAAACGTCTTGTACAATATGGTACTTTTTGATGTAAAGAAGTACGTATTAGTTTATTGTTCATAAACACAACTCTTTCTTTCCAAAATTTAATAACTTTATCATACCCTTCTGTCGTTACATTTCCATATGATGTAATATTCATATCACCATTTGTATTCCATATTTTAATACCACCACTAACAATATCAGCATCAGTATTAATCGCAGTATTATATAATTCTTCTATAAAATTTTCCTCAATATAATCATCACCATCTAATAATAAAAAATACTCTCCTTTGGCATTATCTAAACCATTTCTACGTGATTGTCCTGCTCCACTATTTTGAGAGTTTTGAATTAAACGAATACGTGAATCAATATCTTTTAACTCGTTAATAATAGATAATGTGGAATCAGTAGAGCAATCTTCAACAATAATGATTTCAATATCTTTAAATGTTTGATTTATGCAGCTCTCAACTGTTTGACGTAAAAATTTCTCAACATTATATGCTGTTATAATTATACTTATCATATTTTATTTTTTCTTAATTTACTAATAGGTAGTAATAATTCTTCATATCCATATTTTGCTTCTCCAACATATTTAAAACAATATGAAGTACGTTCAAAACGATTATTATATTTACCTTTTTCATATTCAGTTTTTGTTCGTTGTTTTCCATTAAAAGCAGTCGGTTCCCATTCTTCACAATTAGTTAAATGCTTACCCATTTTAGCGTGAATTGTTTTTATCAACAAACGATAATCTTCGCCTAATGATTTAACAATGCCACCACAAAAATTCAATATTGTTGATGATAAACCTAAACCTTGATAATCGGGTAATATAACTAAACGAGAAATTGCCATATCATGAGGTAATCCCTTACGAGGAGTATTAAGAATACCAACAAAAGCAACGGGAACATCATTCCAAGAGAAAACTAAACATTTACAAGATTTATTAATATCAGCAGTTAGATAATGATGTTTATCAAATTGAAGGTTTTTCCATTCACTTGGTTCTACACGTTGAACTGTCAATTCAATTGTAGGTTTTTTATTTTTAATTTTATCAATTAATATATTTTTCATTGCACATCATATTTTTTAGTTAAAACATTATCTTTATTAGTGTTATCATATGTGCAATAGTTATTATCATCAGTATAAACCAAATGTTCTATTTCAACATTACCATTATTTTGTTTATTTAAATTAAAAATCCAATCTGGATTCAACCATTCAATAATATCAAAATGGCAAGATGCTAAAATAATTTGAAGATTGTTTTTTCTTACATATCTTTGTAGAGCAAATGATAATGATTGGGCGCATTGTCTATTAACAACACTTGTAAATTCGTCACAAAAAATCGTTTTGTCTTTAGAATTTGCTAATAACCAACAAATATCTAATCTTGCACGCTCACCATTTGACAATTCATTTGGTTTATGTAACCAAACTGGAACGCTTGATAACCCTACACTTGATAATAAATCACATACTTCTTCTTCTGATAAATTTGGGAATTGACTAATGATAGGTTTATTCATATCATATGTGGGAACAATATCCTTAAAATTAACTAAATTTCTTAAAATAGTTGATTTACCACTTCCGCTGTTTCCACAAATTAATCCTATATTCCAATTAAAAGAATTTAATTCATTTTCATCAATCATTGGAATAATTGTCTTATGCTCAGACGTAACTTGTAAATCGTATTTGTCCGTTAAATAATTTGTGTAATTATCTTCACTTACTTTACTTATTAATTCAATTTTGTCCATATTTTTATAAAATTTTACATTTTTTTGCAAATATATTTCCTCTTTTTGATAAAAACAAAAAAAATGATAGAAAAAAATTGTTTAATTTACGGATTAATTATATATTTGCATAAAAAAATTATGGAAAATAAAACAACTTCATTTGTTTTTGATAAAATACGGTTGGAACGTATTTTCAAAATAATGAATAAAAATAATGTAATTAATTTAGTTTGGAAAGGAGATAATTCAATTAAAGGATTGTGTCTTGCTTCTAAAAGTGGGCATGGAAGTAATTTGTTTGATAAATTACAACCAACCTCTTACGAAGATTTTTATTTTAAATTAAATCAATATGCATTAAACAATCAACATACATTACCTATATATGATAGGGGATTGGTCTTTAATGAATTATATGATTTGGCGGTTGAGTTTAAAACAAAAGTTGAACTATTAGACAAGTCTATTTTATTTAAAGTTGAAGATTATATAGATTATATTGAATATGTCAATGTGATACAAACTTTTGATGGGCATATTAATGAAGTTATGTTAGTTAATTATATTAAAAAATCTTTTTATAAAGATGCTCATAAAGCAAATGGTGTATTAGATTCAAAATATGGTATAGATATATTATATAGAAATGATACAAGAGGTATTCAAGTTAAATCATTAAATTTCTTTTTAGGGAATAAACAAAGTACTGTTAATGATAGAAATAATATTTTACCATTAAAAGATGAAGTAAAAGAAAAATTTAATATTGAAATGTATTATGCAATATTTGATAGAAAAAATGGTGCATATTTACAAAGTTCAAACGGGACACCAATTTTCACATTTGATGAGTTTTATAATTTATTACAATCTTCAGAATATAATAAAATATTTAAATATAAACATATAAAAATATAATTAATATAATAATAATTTTAAATATTATATAAAATATGAAAATATATAAATTTAATAATACATTTAAGAATGTATATGTTATAGGCGACATTCATGGTAATTTTAACTTGTTAAAAGATTTGATTATGATGCGTGATTATTTGTATGATTGCATTATGATTGTTGCGGGTGATAGTGGTTTTGGTTTTTATTCTTATGAATATTATGACAAACAAATGACTGAATTGAATATGAAGTTATTAGAAAATAATATTAATTTATATTTTGTAAGAGGAAATCATGATGACCCTTCATATTTTGAAGAAAATAAAATTAAATTTTCTAATGTAGAAACAATTCCCGATTATTCTATTATTCAAGTTGGTGATGAAAACATTTTATGCGTTGGTGGTGGTGTTTCAATTGACAGATTATATCGTCAAAAAAACGATGCTAATACTAAACTTGGGTATGAATCTATAGGACTTTCAAAAAAGTTTTTTCCTTCATATTGGCCAAATGAATTACCAAATTATGATGCTGATAAGTTAAATGAATTAAAAGAAAATGGAATAACTATTGATTATGTTATTTCTCATACAAGTCCTTCTTTTTGTTTTAAAGTTGGCGTTAAAGGTATTGAATCATGGATAGATACTGATGAAAATCTATTTAACGATTTAAGAAAAGAACGTCAAGCAATGGATAACATATACGAACACTTAATAAAAGATGGTCATCCTTTAAAAAAATGGGTGTATGGTCATTTTCACGCACATAATGACGAAATGATAAATAACATACGTTTTATTACATTACAAAACATTGAATATAGTGTTGATATTCATTTTTTGAACCAAAATTAAGATTTATTAACAAAGAATATTTGTTTTTTCATAAAAAAAGATATATTTTTGCATCGAAATACAATTTAAACATAAAAAAATAATGGATAAGAAAGAAAAGTTTGAAAGACTAATTAGATTAGGTAAACATTTCATTAAAACATTAAAGACTGATGGACTATATAATCAGTTTTTAATGAAGTATGGTAAGTCTTCTAAAGAAACTCCACGTATTAGTAATACCAATGGAGCTTTGTTTGAAGCAATGATGAAAGATGTTGTTTCTTTAGTGAAAATGGATTTACATCATAAAGGTAAAGATTTAGATAACCTTAATGATGATTATGAATATTATACCAATATTTTGAATATGCTTTTACATAAATATGTTGAAAAAGGTATGCATATTCACCCAGAACGTTGTGCAAAACTTGGCGAAAAAATTTTCAATTCTTTTTGTATTGAAACATTTGGAGAAGAAAAGTTCAAGAAAGATATGGATGAGTTTAACGCTTCTCGTAGAATGATGATGGATGAGGTATCTGTGGATTCTTTACAAGAGCGTTATACTAAACTTTGTCAAATGGGAATGCGTATTTCTTGGGAAGATTTCTATAGAATTCATATGGAAATGCTAACACATCAAAGGATGAAAAGTGAAATGCCAAAAATGAGTAGCGATATGTTCTATATCAATGATGACCATATTCAATTTGATTTAGAAACCGAACAAGATGAAGATATGCCATTTTAACAATAATTTATTTTAATAATAACATGTGCGCAAATAAAGAAAATTGTAAGGAAATTTGTAATAAGTGTGGGTTTTTGTTAAAACGTAAAACCAATTATGGTTCTACAAAATCAAGTAACGTTTATTGTGACAAAAACGATATACTTAAATTGATAGAACTATCAATTAATGATGATGAAGACATCAAGACTCCTCTTTGGTGTCCTCTTAAAGCAGAGGCTGATGTTGCAGAAAAAATTAAAAATGGTACACCTTTGACAGAAGGTGAAAAAAAGGCGATTTTGCTACGTCATACACCTATTATTAGTTGGGATGAAATTGAAGCAAATCAAATTTATCATATTCCTGCCATATTAGGGGATAAGCGTAAAGACATTCTTATTACTTGGAAAGGTGAATATTCTTGTACATTTAAGGATTTGTCTAAAAGTTATTCAGCAGTAGAAACATTTTACCCTTCAACACTAATGTCTCGTTTTTTGACAAAGCATAAGGTTAAAAAGGTTGAGTTGGTTGACAAAAAAGTATAACACACACAATTGTGTGTGTTATTTTTTATGTTAAAAAACATTAAATTATTTTGATAATTCAATTTTTTTTCATACCTTTGCATAAACTTTTAAAACGAAATAAAAATGAACACAATTGATTTGACAAGTATCTTAGTAGAAAAACCTAATTCAGTTTTTAGAAAGTGTGAAGACAAAAATAACAGTGGTTATATTTTTGATAATGCAATTAATACTGCACGTAAAATTGTAATGCAGTTAGGTTCTAACGTTTTAAGAACAAATCATGTGATGCTCACTGCTAAAATGCAGAGTGGAAAAACAAGTGTATGTAATGCAGTCGTGAATATTATTCAAAAGTCACGTTTGCATAAGCATATGTGTATTAATAAGGTATTGTTCATTACTGGTATGAACGATTGTGGACTTAAAACACAAACATTTGAACGTTTGAAGGAACAAGTTTTTGGAGCAACAGATGATAATATATATGTTGGTAAAAGAAGCAAGAAAAATTTGTCAAAGAATAAGTATTTTGTTTTGAAAAATAGCGACCTTTTGGACTATGATGGTATATTGGATAATTCTTTGATTTTCATTGATGAATCACACTACGGTTCAAATGAGCGTAATAAGTTGACACAATTTTTGGTTAAGCATGGTATTGATTGGAAAAATACTAACGACTTGATTTCTCGTAACATTTATATCGTATCAATTTCAGCAACACCTTTTGATGAATTGGTTAGTGATACAGTTGAATGTAAGAAAATGGTTGAGTTGGAAACTTCTGATGATTATGTTGGCGTTTCTGATTACATCAAGAATGATTTGATATATGATGCATCAAAAGACGATATAATGTATGAAGGTAGAATTTTCGATTATATTATAGATGCTCACGATAGAATGCTTGAAAACGAAGAGTTGGGTGTTATATTCATTAGAACACGTGATTTTGACGTTATCAAAGAAAATGCGTATGTTGAAACTAATTTCAATGTGTTTGAAATGTATGCAAGTGGTAGTAAAATTGAATACAGTAAGTTGAATGATAAGTTGGAAGACATTCGTATTGCAAATCAATCATATGCTAATTTAATTAGATGTGGTGTTCATGTTAGAACTAAACCTTTGATTGTTCTCATTAAAGGCGCATTTAGAGCTGGCATTACTATCGCACCTCATTATAAAGATTTCATCTATATGGTTTATGATTATTCAATGAAAGCAGATACGACTGCGCAAGCATTGTTAGGACGTATGTGCGGTTATCGTTCAGACAAAAAGAATATGGAAAAAACATATTTCTATATAAATAAGAAGTATGCTGATATGTATTCTGATTGGGAGAATGATTTTACTAATCGTCAATTAATTCCAGCAAATAAGTTGACTTGGGAATGGGTTGACAATGGATTTGTTGGTGGCAATGTGAAATTTGGTAGTCGTTCTTGTGGTAACTTGGCGTTGAATTTAACTGATGACGAAATTCTTGACATTTATTTGAGAAATAAGGGTGTCCGTAATAATCATAAAATTATGGAAGGTATGATACCCTCTTTGTTTGAAAGCCATAATTGTCATATTAAGTATGACTACATTGGTGATGTGTATATGAAGGGTAAAAACCATTATGCTCAGTCTTCTAAAACAAAACGTTTTGAAAGTTTTAGTGAGGATTCTTTGGTATGTCAGTTTAAACCAGACAAGATTAAAAAATTCCAAGAGGACACTAAACGTGATTATTTTACTTCTGATGATTTAGGTAAGAGATGTATTTCTCTTGTTTTGGATGCAGAAATCGAAGAGAAAAATAATACTATTGAAATTAAAGGTAATAAAAGACTTTTAATTTATTATGTGGAAGTTGGACAAAAACATCAAATTTTAAATCGTTCAAGTCAGTATAAACCCCATAAAGATACAAAAATAGAAAAACATGGTTAATAAAGATTATTTAGATACGTGTAGGGTCTCAACTACAGAAACATCTAAAATGTTAATAATTAGGGCGATACATAATTATATTAATATGCATCCCCAATTATTACCAATTAAATCTGTAAGAGATACATTACTTAATAATTTCTTACATGATAATAAGTTGCAATTATTGGACGAACAATATTTTACCCCAAGTAAATTAAATTACGCTTGGGATAAAGCATTTTTTATTGTTTACAATACTGAAGATAAAACAAAAACAATCCTTATAAAAAAAGGAGAAAAATATAGTTGCATATCAACACGATATTCATTAACAACATTACGTTGCGCATACAAATTAATCGTTAAAGATTTGTACTATCAGTATTTTTTCTTAAAATGTAAAAAGAATATTGACTTTTTTATTGAAAAAATGAAAATGACAACTTTCTTTGTTAAAGAAAATGATAAATACATTAAAACAACTAACATTATATATAAAAAAGGTTTTGCTGAAATCAATTCTTCTTTTGTACATCAATATGTTATTGTTAAGTATAATACACTTTCAAAACAATGGGGATATGAGCATGGTCAAAAAGTACTATATGGGTTAGGACAAATTGTTGGTTACATTAAAGATTATATGAACAAAATTCACAAATATGATAAATTCACAAATGAAGACATTATTTCACTTATGAATGAAAAAATAGAATTTAATGTCGGTGAAATGAAAAAAAATGTTAATGAAGTGGCAAAATCAGTTTGTGAATAACATTTTTTAGAAAAAAAATTTTGTTTTTTTCAATAATAATATGTACATTTGCAATGTTAATTTAAAAAGGTATATTAAACATGAATGATAATATTAATATCATAAAAGTTTTGATAGTAATTTTTTCTCCTTTTTTCGCAATAAAATTTTTAAACGAGCAGAATATATTTTTTTGCTTATATTGTATAATACCTTGGTTAATGTTAATTGTACATTTATGTAGAAGGTTTGGAAATTATATTGATAATAGTTTCGTTTATACATACGATTATGCAAACGATTCTTTTTGGAAAAAAGCAGAAGATAACAGTAAAAAGATAATTAATGAAGTTAGTCAAAAATGTATAATTAATAAGAATGTAGTACAAATGGAGTCATTAAATAGTACGACAACAATAACAAACTTACCACCTATTAAGGATGTTGTTGCGATGGAGTTGGAAAAAAAAAATGCTGAAAAAATATTAGATGGGACGAAGGCAAATAAACCAACAATAGATATGGATAAATTGACAACTCCCCCACCTATTCCAAGTGTTGCCACAACAACTACAAATACATCAACAATGTCAAGTTTTGCTAAAGAAGCTATTTTGGTTGAAAATAGTAATATCATGACAATTGAAAAGACAGGTACATATAAAACCATTATTAATGTGTTGGAAAGCAATGAAAAATTGTCACCAGACCAAAAATATGTTTTATACCAATCATTTTCGTATATTGATGTTAATAAAGCAGGTATTGTTATTTATATTGATTATGACATACTGAAAAAAGCTAATCTCACTAAAGAACATTTACATCAAGAAGAAATAATAAAAGCATTGAAAACTGCAATGCATTGTGAAGAACTAATGGTTATATTTGATGAATATAAACCTAAGAATTTATTAAATTATTTTATAGAAACAAAGTGTTATGCAAAAAGTTAATGAAAATGTAGAAAAAACATTTGTACCTGTTGAAATTAACAAGTACACGTTTATTTTGTTTGCCGAGTTTTTAGGATATGAAAGTGTATTCATTGATTGGGCAGAAAATGTATGCAATGGTGAAAAAGTAGAGGATTTCCAAAAAACTCTCGTGGAACGAGATGCTGACTATATTTTCAAGAAAATGACAGAAGAATATTCTGTTGAGGAAATTCGAAATTGGTACAATGAATTTTATGATGTCATTCTTAAAGAGTATGACGAGAAAGTAAAAGATATTGTTAAAACAGTTGTAACTACATAATGATGAAGAGAATTGGTTTATATTTTGGTTCATTTAATCCTATTACAAAGGCACATGAGAGAATTGCATTGTATGTGATTAATCATACTTCAATTGATAAAGTAGATTTTGTTGTTAGTCCACATAACCCACATAAAAATCAAAATGATTTGATTGATGTGGAGACAAGAATTGAAATGCTACAATCTGTTTGTGAAGAACATCAAAATTTAAATGTTAATCCAATTGAATTAACATTGCCAATTCCTTCTTATACTTGTGATACTTTAAAAGCTATTAGAGAGTTTGATAAAGAAAATGAGTATTATATTATAATGGGTTATGACGTGTTTATTACACTTCATAAGTGGAAAAATTATGAAGAAATTTTTAAATTTCCTATCATATTATTACCACGAGACACAACAGATAATTATGATGATTTTTTAATGTATAAAAAGAACATTGAGAGAAAATTGAAAAAGGTTATTTTTGTGTCTTATCTCCATGAGATGGATGTTCTTCCTATTAGTTCTACTGAGGTTAGAGAGTGCGTTAGAAATAATAAAAACATCTCTGATTTGGTGAATCCTAATGTTATGAAAATAATAAGAGATAAAAATTTATATCGAAATGGCGAGAATTGAAATTAGTTTAGAAGAATACAATGAATTAAAAGAAACCATTAAAAAATTAGAAAATAATGTTGGTGAACAATTAACAGCAATTCAAGAATTGAATAGTCAATTATTCACTTTTTATGAAGAATTGGATAATATTGTTAATGGTACTGCATTTTTTGATAGAGTCTTTAAATGGAAAGAAACAATTCATAACGCTGAAGAAATTTTGAAAAAGTATGAAGAGAAATAATGTCTTAATGATTATTGACCCACAATATGATTTTATTAGTGGTTCATTGAAATGCGATGACGCTATTGAAAAAATGACGAATCTTGCTACATACATCAGAAATAATGCAGATAACTATGACTCTATTGTAATCACAATAGATTGGCATCCTAAAAACCATTGTTCATTTATTAAAAATGGTGGTGAATGGCCAGAACATTGTGTACAGTATTCTTATGGTGCATCTGTTTATCAAGATATTCTGAATAATATCCCTAATGATAAGAATGTTTATTTCTTAACAAAAGGTACTATGCATTCGTCAGAAGAATATTCAATTATGGCAAATGTCGCTTCACGTTCAGAACTTACATCGCTTATATTGAATGATGATAACACTAAAATTGATGTATGCGGAATAGCAAATGAATATTGCGTTCTTAATACAGTAAGGGATTTGGTAGAATATGGATTTAAAGATAAAATTACTATTCTCAAAGATTTCGTTGCTTGTGTTAAAAGTGATGAACCATTGATTAACTATGCTAATGAAAATAATTTATTTATTAAGTAATATATAAAAGCACATGAAGACACAACGAAAAGGTATGACACCAAAGAATGAAAAGATGAACGAAAAGTTTTTTAGTTTGTCACAAGATGCTCAAATGAAGGGTTTGGGTATAACAAAAGATGTTTTAAATACATCACGTTTTAAGAATATGTCAATTGAAGATATTATTTATCAACTATGGCATGGTAAATTTAATTCTGTAAAGCGTAATATTTTGAAAACTATTGGTTAATACATAAGAGGGCGATTTTTATCGTCCTCTTTTTTACTTTTTTAACATTAAAAGTTTGTGTTTTTTTATAAAAATATGTATATTTGCATAAATAATAAAAAAGTAATATGGCAAATCTTTCAAATTTTTTATGCAAAGACTCTAAAACATATAAAGAGTTAGATAAAGATTTATCTTCAATTCAGAAAGATATTATAGCTTTAAGAAAATTGAGTAGAAAAATTCAAAAACAACAAGATGTTCTTATTGATGAATATGCAAGTACAAAAATGATTGGAAAATGTTATAAATTCCATAAAAATGATTATATAAAATATATTCATATATTAGGTTGTGAAGATATTGATGGTGATTTGCATATTGTTTATGAACGCAAATATCAAGGTAGTATAAATAAAATTGATACATTTAAAACATCTACAAAATTACTTAAAATTATGTTTATAAATGTGGATGAAATAACATATGATGAGTATAACGATATTTTAATACCAAATAAAAATGAATAATAAATACGAAAATTTTTATTTTAAAATGGTTATAAAAACAATTAAAATGTATAACTGTTTTAATGATAAAGAAATGAAAAAAATAGCAGATATGTTTGATGGGTATGAAGATAATGAAGATTTTATACTTCCACATTTAATGTTTCTCGTAAAACCATTAACTTATAGTTTTGAAATGAATGTTGCATATATTAATTTAATTGCTAAACAATATGCAAAAGATATTGCTACATTTCATATTGAAAGGTTAACTGCTATGGGTGGATATGATACGCCAATTAAAAGATTTCAAATGTTATACGAATGTGAAAAAGATATTTTATATTCATTTACAGAATCGTTAAAAAAAGGTGAATTAAGAAAATGGATACTTCATACAATCGGTTGCTTGGATTGTTTATATGATGGTAGTTTTTATGTGAAAATATATGGAAGAAAAACAACTTTATAAACTACTACAACAACACATACCATGTTTTACTGAAGATATGGAATCTTTTAATAAAAAAGTGGTTGGTGGTTTTTATCATAGAATGTTTATTAGAGCATTAAAAAAACATAAATACTTTAATATGAGTATGTGTAATGCTTTAAACAAACATTTTTTTCTTTGCGCTTGGTTTAATTTACCAACAGCAATTGCACATTATAAATTTTTTCCAATATTAGTTAAAAAAACATACGTTGATTTAATTTTTCCAATGTTTATTAGACAAATGACTCATCACATTTTTCAATATTATATGATGAAAAATGAAAAACCTAACTTTAATTCTGATGATTTTGTGTTATTAATAAATGGTGATGACGTAATGTGCGAAAATATGAAAAGAAATATCATAAATGGTAAATTTGTTTTCTGTCTGCAAAAATTATTAAACGAACCAATGTGGAGAACAATAGAAATTATCAGTTATAAGAGATTAAATATGTGGTATTTACGATGAAAAAAGATTTAGTTATTGGACAAAAATACAAATTTGATTGGTGTATAATCAAAGGGGATAAAAGAGTATATCTATATAGTGCTGATGGTGGTAATTCTATGAATTACGATTGTCTAAGGGATATTGGCGCTCTTATTGATGCTGAAGTATATATTGATGAAAAAGGACTATTGCATATAAATGGGGATGGATTAATATATTCGATTGTCACATCTAAAACTAAAATTGAAGATTTAGATGAAAATATGCGTCCAGCTAAAAAATTTATTCAGCATTCAAATGGGTGTAAATGGTTGGGCATTAAACCATATGATTATGTGTTAGGATGGTATGCATTAAATAGACAAGAAAACAGGACTTATATATTAAATTCATATATGTTGAATATAATGGATTAAATTAGGTAATGATATATTTAACATTTTTTTAAGGAAACTATTTGTTAGTTTCCCTTTTTTTTTGTATCTTTGCACTATAAAAATAAAATAGAATAATGTTAAATATTAATATAAAACAAATAGTGCCTATTAACTGTCCATTCGGATATGATGAATGTGACGGTTGTCTTAATTTTGGTTCAGTAGAAAATGGTATTATAAACTGTTATGCTGACGAAGATAAAAAGAATAACGAAACAGAAAATAATTAAACGTTAAATGAAAAAAATGAAAAGAAAATACATTAAGGTTCTTTTAGATAATTCAATTTATAAAGAAACCAAAAATAGTAATATTTTTTTGAAAGTGACTCCATGGAAAAATGGTGAAGATAGACGTTTAACTGCTAATTATCTTGCTCGTTTGAAAAAACAAAATATGGCAGTTAATATGTCATTTTCAAAAGCACGTGAAGAATTAAATACTGTATGGAATAATCATTCTGCTGAATGGACTTATAATGGCAAAGAATATAAAGTAAAAGCAAATGATACATTTAATTTCACCAAAGATGCAAGTCACATAAAAGTTTATAAGTGGACTAATTGTCGTGGTGAAGAGCATACTTATACAGAAGATTATTTTTTGTGCTATTATCAAGGTAAAGTTTATTGGACGCATTGTAGTCAATATTACCCACAAATGTTTTTGTATCGTGCAACAGATGATATTGAAAATGAAAAATTTGACAATGGTGGGCAATGGACAAGCATTAAAAATATACGTCCAATTTATGTAAAGGATATGAATAAATGGAAAAGAGCATAAATTATGGAAATTAAGGGAAAGTATTGTAAGGATTTAAAAATATTTACTGATAATATTGAGGAAGAGGCGTTGTGTTTGTTATATGACATCGCCAATCACCCAACTTTTGAAGGAAGCAAAATACGAATTATGCCCGACGTACACGCAGGTATGGGTGTTACTATTGGTTTTACTTGCCCTCTCACTAATGCTGTGTCACCTTCTCACGTAGGTTGTGATATAGGTTGTAGTATGAGTACAATTATGTTTAGCACCAAGTTAGATAGTGGTGCGTATGTTGAGGCAGAGCATAAGGTAAGAAAGGCAATTCCAAGTGGTTTTGATTTGCAGTCAAAGCGTATTTTTAAGATGGATGACTTCTTGCGTTTTATGGACAAGGAAATGAAGAAAGCTCGTTCAGCATGGCCAGAAATGGTTTATAATGTAAATGTGACAGAAAAATATGTTAATGATATGCTTAAGCGCATTGGAATGGACGCAAGTGTTTTCTACAAGTCTATTGGTACTGTAGGTGGTGGTAATCACTTTATAGAATATGGCGAGTTTGAAAACGGTTCTGCTTGGACTATACACTGTGGTTCACGTAATTTTGGTGTAAAGGTATTTAAATATTGGGATAAAGTTGCTAATCGCCCATTCAATAAGTCATTGTTGAGGGATAAGGTGAACGAACTTAAGAAGACTGTGACAGATAAGAAGATGCTTCCTTCATTGATTGAGGAGTTAACAAACAATCTGAAGAAAAGCAATCCAAATGGTTATTTGTTAGATTATGATATGTCTGGATATATCACTGATGTTTTCTTTGCTCAAGCATATGCAAAGTTCAATCATAAGGTAATTTGTGATTTGATAATTGATATTATGCGTAAGTTTGATATGAAGACTGATGGTGAGATAATTTATACAACACATAATTATATTTCACCACGAGACCATATTATTCGTAAGGGTGCTATTGCTTCATATGAGGGCGATAAAATGATTATTCCTTTTAATATGCGTGATGGTTTGGCAATTTGCGTTGGTAAGTCAAATGATGATTGGAATTGTTCTGCACCTCATGGCGCTGGACGTTTGATGTCTCGTTCAAAGGCAAAGTCAAATGTTGATATTGAGGAGTTTAAAAAGTCAATGGAAGGAATTTATTCAACTTCTGTTGGTAAGGGAACTCTTGATGAGTCTCCAATGGTATATAAGGACTATAAAGAGATTTTATCTTTGATTGAACCTACTGCTGACGTATTGTTTTTGATTAAACCAAAGATTAATATTAAGGCATTTGAAAGTTGTGAAGAAAATTAAGAAAAAATAACGAGATATATTTTTATATCTCGTTATTTTTTTGTATATTTGCAATAAAAAAATGTAATAATATGATAAAAGTAAAAGGTAGTGATGGACATTATTATAGTTTTAAGTTTAAAAAAGGTGATATTGTCCGTATTGATGGGAGGGGTCATACATACCCATATTATACAAGGGCTATGCAAGAATTAAATGTATCTTGTGATTATCTTGACAATCATTTATCATTGGAACAACTTAAAGAAATGAATTGGGTAGTTACCAATTTTGTTATTTCAATTCATAGGGGTTACATTAGACATATATATAGCATTAAAAATTCTCATGGAAAATTTTTGGTTATAGATGAAAAAGGAATTGTTGAGAAAAGAGAACTACCTTCAATCAATATTGGTATGTATGCTATGAAAAATAATGAAGATATAAACGTTTGGAAAGAAGCATTATGAAAATTTTAAGTGGAAAAGACTTATCTGAAAAGTTATATGATGGGTTAAAAAATATAACTGATAAAGAAAAATATAAATTAATTATACTTACAGTTGGTGATGATGCAGCTAGTAAAGTATATGTTAGAAACAAAATAAAAGCGTGTGAAAAGGTAGGAATTGCTTGTGAAAATATTATTTTGGAAGATAATATGTCTAATGAGTCATTTCAAGATTATTTGGAAGAATTGATTCGTAAAAATTTTTATGACAGAAAGTCTCCTTATATTGATGGTGGTATTATTTTACAACTACCAGCGCCAAAGAATTATGAAAATATTTTTAATAAAGTAATTCCACCAGAATTTGATGTTGATGGATTTGGTGAACAAAATCAATTAACATTGTATCAAGGGCGTAAGTGTGTTCATTATCCTGCGACACCAAAGGGTATTATGACTTTGCTTGATGCAAACAATATTGAGGTCGAAGGTAAGAATGTTGTTATTGTAGGTAGAAGTGACATTGTGGGTAAACCTATTGCGCATATGATGCTTCAAAGAAATGCGACAGTAACAATTTGCCATAGTAAGACACAAAATCTTGAACATTATACTTGTAATGCTGACATTTTGATTGTCGCTGTTGGTAAACCTAAATTCATTGGTGCAAATCATGTTAAAAATGGTGCGGTAGTTATTGATGTTGGTATTAATAGAACTGAGGAAGGTATTTGTGGCGATGTTGATTTCAATTCTGTTTTAGATAAATGTTCATTTATTACTCCAGTTCCTGGAGGTGTTGGCCCAATGACAGTTTATAGTTTAATTGAAAATACATTACATAAATGACAGTTAAAGAAAAATATATCAAGTTATATATTAAATTTTTGAAAAAAGAAAATTTAATGAATGATAAAATACTTTATGACTATTTTATCAAATATATTAAACCAAATAAATATACTGTTTTACCGTATGCTTGGTTTAACCATGCAATTGGTGTAAAATTACATCTTGATTTAAAATTTTGGGAATTTATTGAGGATGTTTTTATTGATGATATGATGGAACTTTTTGCGTCTAACCCATATACATATGAACTTGATAAATTTCAATTAAGAAAACGCATTAAAAAAGAAATGCGCAGATATGGTTTGTCTCTTTTTTGTAGAGATACTTTACATAAAAGTATGGCAATGGTTTTATTAGATTTTTATAAAGTATGAAAGAATTAGGTAGTTTGTTTAAAGATAGAATTAATGAGTCTATTCTCAATGATGCTATCAAAAAGTCAAAAAAATGTTTTAAACCTATTGGGAGTGAGTTTTCTTTAATTAAAAATGGAATGATTAAAGAAATAGATTTCATGCGTAATATCGTTGAAAGCGGTAGAGAAAATTTCATTTATGGATATATTGAAGGGGTAGAAGATGCTATTAATTGCAAAATAACAGAAAATCAATTAAAGCCTTCTAATGCGACAAATTGTGAGTTTATTAAAAATAATGATTTCGCTTTTATTTTTGATTTTAACGATAACGATTTTGGACTTCATATTGAAGATTGTGCAAAAGAATTAGTTGCAAAATTTAATGAATTGATTCGGGTTCTTAATTTATATTCTTCAATTGAAGGTGCTACATTAATGGTAGATTCTTACATTAAGGATTTGCAAAAAATTCAAAGTAATGAGTTTTTGAAGGTATTTTTTCAAACAACTTTTTTAGGTTCTTATCTAAAAAGATATTTTGATTTCATTGATAAAGAAATTTCTTATGATAAGGCGTTAGAAGAAGCTAAACGACTTGCTGAAGAATACATAGGTTTTCAAAATGATAATCAATGGTTAATTGGCACTGTTGAAGAAATTGAAAAGTATGTCAAAAATGAATTTGAAGAAACTACAGATGGAGAAACTTATTGTTGGAATAATGGCGAAACATTGATTTTTAAATTTAAAAATGGAATTATAGATTATATGATAATTTAAATGAAACATTTGAATAATTTTTATTTTAAAATGCTTATCAAAAGTGCTAAAATGACTCATAATATGAATAATGGTAATGTGTTTAAAGATATTATGAGTTATTTTACAGACACAAATCCTATGATGTTACCTCATGTTTGGTTAAATAACTATCAATATTGTAACCATAAGTGGAATGATGTTTATCTTAAATTAATTAAAGAACGTTTTATTAAAGATACAATAACATTAATAAAAATACTTAAAAATATTGATATTGAGGAAGAAATTGTGGAAACAGCATTTAATAGACGTACTGTTTTGAATACAGTTTTTAGGAATAATGGGTTGCGTACAGATTTTTATAATAAATTTTATTACCAATGATAAAGTATAGAATTAATACTTGTGACCAAATTAATGATGAATTAATGATACATTTTACACAGAAATGTGAAAATCGTTGTTTCTTTTGTGTTGATGCTAAAAATCAAGGGGTATGCCATAAACGTCCAGAAGTGGATAAGATGGCACAGCAAGTAATTGATTTAAAAGATAAAATTAAAAGTATTACTATTAGTGGCGGTGAACCTTTGCTTTTTATGGATGAGGTTATTTTGTTCATTGATAAAATTAGAGAATACGCCCCTAATTTGAAAATTAATCTTATTACTTCATTCCCTTCTATTTGTTGGAGACAACAAGATAAATTGTTTCAAATTATTGAAATGTTAGATAATCTTGCGTTCTCTCCTCAACATTATAAAGAGGAAGTTGCTGATGAGATAAGGGGAGTTAAATCAAAATATAATCATCAAGAGTTATATAAGATTTTACCGCATAAGGAAAAAATGTGTGTTAATATTAATTTAAACAAACCTTATCTTTATTTAAAGGATGACGTATGTAATTGTATTAAACACTACAATGATTTAGGTTTTACAACTATTCGTGTTGCTGAATTATTTGAAACAGAAGATAATTATGTTTCTTTTGAAGAGATATTTGGAATCAAAATGAAATCTCCTTTCGCACATGGATGTAAAACTAATAATTTTGATATAACTCCTTGGATTCCTTCTTTTAAAGGTAATTTAATTGTTAAAAGAGTGTGTTTTTTGGTTTGTAAACAAAGACATTGTTCATTTAGTGATTTGGTTAAAGTATCCACACGTCATTGGTTTAAAAAACCGTTTGCTTTTGGCGTTATATATGAAGATGGTAATGTTTACCCTTATTGGAAATAAAATATGAGAGCAGAAATATATTATAAATTATTAATTAAAACGCATAAACTTGTTCATAGATTATACTGGAATGTACACATGAAGGGTAATTTAAATGCAGTTCGTGATATTGTGTATAAAGAAAAAAATAAACTTCCTTATATATATGGTTCATATCTAAGCGCTGGTGAAAAGATTTATGAAATTTATAGAAAATTATCATATGATTTATTCATAAAAGATATGATAGTTTTTTTTAAACAAAATAATATTGTTGTTCCTCCTAAAGAAATAAAAGATGCGCTTGTAAGAAGGAATATGGTTGGAATATTGAGAAAATATATTGGAGAAGGTTATAGAAAAAAAGTTTTAGATTATTTTTATAAATAAAAAGTTAATATGAAAAGAATTTTGGGTAGTATTTTTTCTGAACAATTCATGGATGAATTAGCAGAACGTGTTGCTGATAAATTAGCAAAACGAAATCAAAAAGGTATGAATGTAATATTCAGAGAACCGCCTACAATGCATTATTATGAAAGTGGATGTGGCAATCACAATGCATTTCCTCCAATTTATGATAGTTGTGGTGGTTCATCTAAAGCAAGGCAATCATATTCTTCATCTTGTGGTGGTGAAAGACAGAAACCTTGGCGTTCTGGATGCTAAAAAAACGGTTTTTTATTTTGTTTTTTAACATTTTTTATATATATTTGCAATATAAAAAATGTTAAAAAAATGAAAGTATTAAGTTTATTTGACGGAATATCTTGTGGTTTACAAGCTTTAAAAGAATTGAATATTCCAATAGAAAAATATTATGCAAGTGAAATAGATAAATATGCTATAGAAGTATCTAAAAAAAATCATCCTGAGATAATTCAATTAGGTGATATAGAAAATTGGAAAGATTGGGATATTGAATGGGATGAAATTGATATGGTGATTGGTGGTAGTCCGTGCCAAGGATTTACGTTTGCTGGTAAACGATTAAATTTTGATGACCATCGAAGTAAATTATATTTCACTTTTTACGAAATTTTATCTTATTTGAAGGTAAAAAAACCAAATGTTCTCTTTTTATTGGAAAATGTAAGAATGGAGAGCAAATGTAAAAAAGCAATTGATGATATGTTAGGTGTTGAAGGTGTGTTAATTAATTCAAATTTATTTTCAGCACAGAATAGACAAAGATATTATTGGACTAATATACCAATTACAGAACTTCCGTCTTCATCAAGTGTTATGCTAAAGGACATTGTGAGAGATGAAGATAATGTCAATTCTCGTTTGCCTATTTCTAAAATACATCATAGTGCTTGGTTAGAGCATTATAAGTGGAAAAGTGATGATATTGAAGGGAAAAGTAAACCATTACTCGCTTCTTATTATAAACAACCACCACATTGCCCTTATATCCAATATAGAGAAGTACAAGAAAATGAAGATGAAATAAAAGATTCTATATATAGACGTTTATCTCCTATTGAATGTGAACGTTTGCAAACTTTACCCGATAATTATACATTAGTTGTGAATGAAAAGGGGAAAGAAAATTCTTATATGCAACGTTATAAAATGTTAGGTAACGGTTGGACAGTTGAAGTTATTCGTCATATTTTTTCAAGTTTGAAAGAAGAGATTTAACAAATCAAACTTTTTTTATTAAAAATAAATCAAAAAAAATTTGGTTAAATCAAAAAAAATTCGTAATTTTGCATCGTTAAATTCAAAATAATCTAAAAATGGGAAGATTTACAATTAACGATGCAATTTACAAAACAAATGGAAAGAATGATGAATGCTATACACCTCGTTATGTGGTAGAGGCGATTTTACAGTATATACCAAAAAATAAAGTCATTTGGTGTCCATTTGATAAAGAAGAAAGCTTCTTTGTGAAAGTCTTAAAGGAAAATGGTTATGAAGTGGTTTTTTCACATATTGACAATGGCGAAGATTTTTTTAATTTTGAACCTTCACATTGGGATATTATTGTTTCAAACCCACCTTTTTCTAACAAACGAAAATTTTTTGAAAGAGCTTTTCAATTTGGTAAACCTTTTATGCTGTTGATGACAGCACAATGGTTAAATGATGCGGCTCCTGTAGAATTATATAACAAATATAATAAAGATATGGAGTTGATACACTTTACTAAAAGAATACAATTTTTAAATGTCAATGAACAAAAAATACCTTTTAAATCATTATTTTTTTGTAATGACATTTTACCAAAAGCAAATATTTTGATTAATATCTAATACAATATTTTAATTTAAATTTTAATAATGAATAGTAATTTTATTTTAAACAGTCCTGATGTTTCATTTTATCTTAATGCAATGCGTAAGTGTGGATATGATAATTATGATGCGTTGTGCGAATTTGTAGATAATTCAATTGAAAAGGACGTTAACAGTACATTTTGTGATTTTACCATTATTAAGGGCGTAGATGGTAAAAATATTGAGAAACTTGTTATCAGTGATGATGGCAATGGTTTAGAAGAAAAACACGCAGACACATTCTTTAATATGGGTGTTAGTACAAAGGATGCTTCTTGTTATGGTGGTTATGGGTTGGGTGCTAAAACTGCTGGTTTATCAATGGGTAAGCGTATTACTTTGTTTACTAAACAAACCAATAGTCCTATTTTCAAGTATGTTTTTGACTTGGACGTAATTGCAGAACACAATAGTGTTGGAACAATTAAAATAAATGAAGAAAATATTTCATCTGAAGAAATTTCATTATTTTTTGATTCTATTAAGAACACTGACCACGGGACAATGATTGTTATTGACAAGTTAGATTCATTGACTTGTAAAAATATAATGATGTTCAAAAATACTTTGAGTAATCGTTTGAGCAAAAATTATAGTATGATTATGTCTAAAAATTCAAATACTAAAATTTCTATTGAAGGTGAGAACATTAAACAAATTTCTTACGTAGGTGGAATTGATAAAAATGGTAATGTATTTGAAGGACAGTTGATAAATGGTGTAACTACGTCATATAAGGGTTGCCCTATTACAATTGAATGCTATTATTTGCCAACGCCATACGGGGTAATGGAAAGTAATGATTATGATATTCCTGCAAACCAAAAGAATTGTGGTATTTATTTTTTCCGCAATGGAAGATTAGTTGGTGGTGGTTTGAAACCTAATGGTGCTATTACTAGTGGTACTATTGGTGGTGACGGTTATAGTAGTCGTTTTAGAGTGCTTATAAACTATGGTGGTGAAATGGATGCTCATATTAATTTAGCTACATTCAACAAAATGGTTAGCGATTCTAAGGAATTTGATGAAGAATTTAGAACGTTCTTACATAAGAATATCAATAAGTCATATGCGGCCTTTAAAGTTTTAGATAAAGAGCGTATAGACGCAAATAATGCACGTAAAACAGCAGAAAGCGATGCTGAAATGACTAAGTGTATTAAGAACGTTATTAATGGAAGCAGACTTAAAATTTCAAATAAGCAAGCTAAGAACAAAAATAATGAAGATGAATCAAATAAGGGACGAAGCGATGTAAAACGTAACACTAGTGGAGTCAAGAACAGAGATAGAACAGTTTCATCAACTCACAATACTAGTTCTTGGTTCTCAAAATACTTTACATCTTGGAGTATGAGTCCTTATGATGATTTTTATAAAGTAATGTTTATTAATGGTAAGTATGAATTTATCATTAATGGAAATCATCCTTGTTATGAAAGTTTTTGGAGCACACTTGACCGAGAGCAAGCAATTAATTTAGTAGTATATTTCTGTACTTATGAAATTAGTATTACTACAGCTGAATTGGAAGATGACGAAACCAATATTTTGTTAGAAAATTTGGAAATCATCAAAGAGCTCCATAATAAATTCTTACATGATTTTTATTTTAAGAAACGTATCGTAGCACCTTCAATTACTGTTAATAGACAAACAGAAATGGAATTTGTTGGTACTGTTTAACAATTTTTAAGGAAAACTATTTGTTAGTTTTCCTTTTTTTTTGTATATTTGCACTATAAAAATAAAATTAAATATTAAAAAAAAATAAATTATGGTAACAAAAGATTTTTTCGTAGAGTCTCATCAAACTTACACAAAGATTAATACTCTTTATAAGAGAGACACAAAGGGTAACATCATGTTGGGTGACTTTTCTCGTCCAGAATTTTCATACCTTTATAATAATAAATGGAGGGCTTTTGAAAAAGTAGACGGTACTAATATGTCATTTTATTGGGATGGTCATAATATGCAAATTCACGGAAAATCTGAAAATGCTTCAATCCCTTCTCGTTTGCTTTCTGTTATGGAAAATTTATTAACAGAAGACAAATTGCGTGAAGTATTTCCTATTAAATATGATGAAAATGGTAACGAAGTTCCATTTATGGTTCGTATCTATGGTGAGGGATATGGCGTTGGCATCCAAAAATGTGGCGGTTCTTATATTCAAAAAAACAATCATTTCAGAGTGTTTGATATTAAGATTAACGAGTTTTGGTTGGAGTGGGATAATGTTCTTGATATTGCTTCCAAGTTAGGACTTGATGTTGTCCATTCATATGGCGAAATGACACTTGCTGAAGCAGAAGAAATGGTAAAGAATGGATTCATTTCACCTATTTCTGAAAATAGAGAATTAAAGGCAGAAGGATTAGTTTTGCGTCCTCTTGTACAGTTAACTAATCGTATGGGTGAAAGAGTAATGGTTAAAATTAAAACTTGCGATTATAAGTAATGAATGAAGTTATTTCAAATTATAAAAAATTAAGATTTTATGTGAAAAATTCCAATATTCCTTTCGATGTAAAGGATATTGGAATAAAAAATTATAATACTAATGAAATAAGAATTACTTATAAAGGATGGACACTTAACACATGGTGGGATATTTTAGATGATTGCTTAGTGTGGGATAAAACGAAAGAAGGTTTATATTACTGGTATGAGCAACATTTAAACTTAGTTTATTATGCCATGTTAGTTAGTGGTGAAAATTTAGAATCTTATTTTTGTAGTAAAATATCTCGCCTTTTAGAAAGATGCCCTTCTTTTGAAGGCGCAAAAATAAAAACTGACTTTATACAAAAATGTAAAGAAAATAAAATAATAAAAAAAGAAATTCTTTTAAAATGGGAAAAGATTGTCAAAGAGGAACAAAATTGTTGGTAAACGACACTTTAGACGATGAAGAAATTTTGATTTGTGCTTGTCACAGTACTGAACATCAAATTGTTATTCAAAAGGATGATGACGATAAAATATTGTATTGCTCAATACATTTATACCCTTTGCCTTGGTATAAAAGATTAATTAATGGTGTCAAATACATTTTTGGTTATCGTTGTAAATATGGTGATTTCGATGAATTCTTATTTGATGAAAAACATATTGATAAATTACAAAAAATGATTAATTTCTTAAATAAGAATAAAAATGAGTGATAAAGAAAAAATACAATTATTTGTAAATGAAATAAATGATATTGAAGATGAAAATTTGAAAAGGTTTACTATTAACTTATTGTTAGGTGCGCCTGAATATTTTTATACAGTTCCAGCATCTTCATCGAAAAAATATCACCCACCTTTTACAAGAAGTGAAGGTGGATTGATTAAACACACACGTTTGGCAGTTTTTTTTGCATTAAATCAAGCAGAAGCATTAAATTTTAGTAAGCGTGAATGTGATTTACTTATTATATCAGCAATTGCTCATGATATTTTGAAACAAGGTAATGGCAAAACAAAATTTACAGTTTTTGACCATCCTAAACTTGCAAGTGAATATGTTATGGATATGCAATCTCAATATCCTAAACTTATATCTAAAAAAGACGCTAAAATAATTGCTGATGCTGTTATATGTCATATGGGAAAATATGCTCACGAAAAAGAGTATATTAAGAATAATGACCCATTGCCTTTACCTTCATCACCATTTCAGCAAGCATTGCATATTGGGGATTTGTTGGCAAGTAGGACACAACTTTTAGATTTTGAATTTAGACCAACAGAAGGGGTAGAGTTGAATTTTCAATGTGATGATTTGAAAGATATGATTCTTGCAAATTGTGAAAATACAATATTACAATTTGGTAAACACAAAGGTAAAACCATTAAAGAAATGGTTGATACTGATAAAAAATATGCTGAATGGTTTGTGAAAAACATTGAGAAAAAAGACATAAATGAAAAAGTAAAAATATATTTGGAAAGCATATGAATAAAAAGTTTTTAAAAGAATTATTGGAAACACATTCGCCTAGTGGTATGGAAAATGAAGGTGTTGAGTGTTTTTTAAATTATCTTAATGGTGGCGATATTGATAAAATCGGGAATGGTATTGTCAAATACGGCAATGGTTCACATTCTTTATTATTGAGTGGTCATATTGATGAAATTGGTTTGCGTATCCAAAACATTGATGATAAAGGTTTTCTTTATTTTATTAAAAATGGTGGCGCAGATGCTAAAGTGCTATTAGGCTCAACAGTTACTATTCTTAATAGAAATGGTAAAGTAAAAGGTGTTATAGGAAAAGCACCAATTCATGTTGAAACTGCTGAAGAACGCAAAACAGTTAATATCAATAAAATGAAAATTGATATTGGTGCATCTTCTAAGGAAGAAGCAAAAAAATTAGTTGAAGTAGGTGATATTGCCATTATAGATGGTAATTTCATTGAACTTAATGAAAATCGTTTTGTGTCACGTGGTTTAGATGATAAGTTAGGTGTATTCATTGTTGCTGAAGTTATTAAGCAGATTCAAAAGAATGAAGAAAATAATTTTAAACCACTTAAGAATTTAACTATTTATGCATCAGCTTGTACACAAGAAGAAACTGGAGGTAGTGGTGCTGTAAATTTGGGCAAGATTAATCCAGAATTCTCAATTGATTATGATGTACATTTTGCTTCTGATGATAATTTTGTATCAGCTAATGAATATGGAAATGTAGTACTTGGTGAAGGTGGTGCTATTTGCCATAGTGTTGATTGTAATCATAGATTAGTTAATGTAATTAAGGATGCTTGTGATGAAAATAACATTCCTTATCAACCATTTAGTAAGGGTAGTGGAGGTACTAACACCATTAAATTTAAAAATAGCGCATTTAATTGTGAAACAGCACTACTTTCAATTCCTTTAAGGAATATGCATACACAAGTTGAAATGGCAGACTATCGTGATTTGCAATGTCTAATTGACATGACATTAGCGACAATTTATAAAATTGATGAAATGTTGAATAATTAACATTTTTTAAGGGAAACTATTTGGTGGTTTCCCTTTTTTTATTTATCTTTGCACTATAAAACTAAAAAAAAAGAAAATATATGAAACATATTCACTTTGGTTTTGACGAAAATGTTTACCATAGCAATTTCGAAATTGGTGATGTTGTAAGAATATGGAATTTAGGTCATTGTTTTACAACATTTAAAAGAGTTTTTGAAAAATTCGGTTTGAGTGGTATAAACGAAATTCATGTTAATGCAGATGATAAAAAAGAGAATTGGTTAATAGTTGATATGATAATTGTTAAATGTAGTAATTATTACCCACAAAAACCTTATGATGTTTTATGCCATTTAAAAAATAAAAAAGGAAAATCCATTGTAATAGGTGAAGATGGTTTAAAAAAAAGACCTATTAATATAAATGTTACTAAATCACTTAAACAGTCAAATTTAAGAATTAAAGTTTTATGATGAAAAATTTAATGATTATTTTAACATTGTTTTTTAATACAATGTTTTTGTACGGTAATGTTAATGATTCAATTTCTTATGATATTGATGAAGTTACAGTAGTTGGTTTTTATAACAATAGTTTTACGACAAGTGAAACTATTACCAAAGAGTATTTGAATAAGAAGAACATTTGTCAAGAACCTTCTTATATTCTTGCAGAACAACCATCTATTATGGCATATTCAGATACTGGTAATGAATTTGGTTATGCTTATTTTAGAATTAGAGGTATTGACCAAAGTCGAATCAACATGACACTTGATGGTATGCCATTGAATGAAGGTGAAGATTTAGGGGTTTATTTTAGTAATATCCCTAATATGATTGGTAGTGTTCAGAGTATTAATGTACAGAGAGGTGCTACTTCACTTCAAAATGGTACATCGGGATATGGTGGTAGTATTAATTTTGAATCAGTAAAACTTTCATCACCTCAATATACTAATATTCACATTAATGGTGGTAGTTTTGGGACATTTTCAGCAAGTGCTGAATTTAATAGTGGGCGTATTAAAAAATGTGGATTTTATGGTAAAATAACACACAAACAGAGTGACGGATATAGAGATTTTACTTCAAATAACTCACAGTCAGCATTCTTTAAATTTGGTATTAATATTAATGATTATCATAGTATTGATATTTTATCATTTACTGGTCTTTCACGTAATGGTCAAGGATGGATTGGTAATACTAAAGATGAAATAAAACTAAATAAAAATGCAAATGGATGCGTTAAAAGTGAAGATGATAGATTTTTGCAATCAATAAATAAAATCGCTTATAAAGGTTTTTTAAGCGATAATATCACGATTTCAAGTTCTTTGTTTTACAACTTTTTGGATGGTTGGTATGATTTTGATGTAGATAATTTTAATTATCGTATGTTGGGTGAAAAAACTAACACTTCTGAAGTATTGCGTTATAAGTTAAAGCATAATATGATAGGCGGTAACATTGCAATGAAGTGGTATATTAATGATTTCACTTTGACAAGCGGTGTTAATGGTTCGTCATTTAATAGAAGTCATACGGGTCTCACTAATCTTACAGCAGATAACATTTTGTATTCTAATAAGGGATATAAGAATGACATTAATGTGTTTGTAAAAAGTGAATATGATAACGATGTAGTACATTTATTGGGTAATGTGCAATATAGACACGCAGATTTTGATTATAAGGGTGATGTGCCATTTGAAAAAATTAATTGGGATTTCATCAATTATAATTTAGGGGCAACATTTAAGGTTAATTCATCGTTGAATATTTATACAACATTCGCTCATACTAATAGAGAACCGACACGAACAGATATGTTTGGTGGAGAAGATAATTTTATTGGATTGGTAACTAAACAACATGAGACGGTTAATGATGTTGAACTTGGTGTAAAATATTTTACAAATACATTTAAAATTAATGCAAACCTTTTCTATATGGATTTTGCCAATGAATTGATTTTTAATGGTGAAATGGGAAAGAATGGTATTATGTTGAAAAATAATGTCAATGCTAGTAGACGTATGGGTATTGAGTTATCTGCAACATATCAACCTTTATCTTGGTTAAGTTTTACTAATGCAAGTTCATTGTCTAAAAATCAAATTATTGATGAGAATGGAGAGACATATAAACATACTATGTCACCTAATTTTATGATGAGACAAAGCATTGATATTAATTATGATAAGTTTGCATGTGGTTTTGTGTTTAATTATCGTGATAAAATGAATGTTGATTTGCTTGAAACATTTATTTTGAATGAGTCAATTCGTTGTAATGCATATGCTTCTTATTCATTTAAGTATTGCACAGTTAAAGGAGAAGTTAATAATATCTTTAATGCAACTACATTTTCTAATGGTATAAAGTCTTATACAGGAGAAAATTTGTATTTTATTGATGCTCCATTTAATTTTAATATTGGTGTTAATGTGAACTTTTAACAAAAATTAATGGAAACTATTTTGTGGTTTCCATTTTTTTTCGTATCTTTGCATCGTAAATAAAGAAAAATATAAAAATGATAACATTTATTGGTTTATTAAGTATTATTACAAATTTATTGTCAGTTTATTTCGCAACTAAAAACGACATTAAAACTTGGTTATTTGGTGGATTAGCAGCTGCCTATACAGCATATTTATTCATACATGAGAATTTATTTTTTAGTTTTATTTATCAAGTTATTACTATAATCTTATGTATTATTGGTCTTAAAAAATGGCAAACTAATCAGCAATCAAATGAAAATTTGCTTAGTGTAAAACATACAGCGTTATATGTTCTTTTAACGTTTTTATGTTTTGCATTTATCATATTTTTTATTCCTTATAGTAATACAAAGTTGTTTATTGATATAATATTAACTACATTATCATTAATAGCAACAATAATGTTGTTGAACCATAACATATTTGCATGGATAATTTTTGTTATACTTGACATTTGTTATGTTTTTATAGGCGTTAAATTAAATAATTTTCATCTCGTTGCATTATATCTTGTTATGTTTGGTTTAGCATTTCATGGATGTTTGAAAAATATTAGAAAATATTTAAAAATGAATTATATAGATGATATTTTAGAATTTTTCTAATAAAAAATTTGGTTATTTCAAAAAAAAGTTGTATCTTTGCAATTCAAAAGAGGGAAAATATGGTAAGAAATAGAAAAAAAACAGCATTAGTAATTGGGAAGTTTATGCCTTTCCATAAGGGACATAAAGAGTTAATTGAATTTGCATCTTTTCACGCTATGTTTGTGAAAATCTTGGTTTTAGGAAATGATAAAGAACCAATTAGCATTGAACAACGAGTAAATTGGATTGAAGATAGTTTTGAATCTGATTATACATTAGCAAGTGAAATTTGTGTTAAAGGAATTACTTATGATGATTCTCAACTTAATTCATCTTCAGAGTCTGACATTAAATCTTCACAAGAATGGTGTGATTTTTTAAAAGATGAGTTAAACGATATTGATGTTATAGTTGGTAGTGAAATGTATGTCAAATATATGGCAGAATATTCTAATAAAGAATATTTGTTTTTTGACATTGAACGTTCTAAGATACCTATTTCTGCATCTAAAATTAAAGAAAATCCTTTAAAATATTGGGATTACTTAACTCCAGCAGTAAAACGTACTTATGCTCATCATATATGTATATGTGGAACAGAGAGTTCTGGAAAAACTACATTAGCAACAGCATTAGAGAAAGAATTTGAATATGTTACAATGATACCTGAAATTGGCAGATGTCTTGTAGGTAATGCAATGACTTGCGAACCATCAACATTGACAGCAGTTTTGTCAATTCATAAAACATTGTTGAAACGTGTAAAGCAAAATCCTCCAACGCCAATTGTAGTTTGGGACACAGATAATTTAACTACTAAATCTTATATGGATTTTTTTGGTTGGGAGGCATATACGAATGATTTGCCTATTGCAGATATTTATTTTTTCTTGGATAATGACATTCCTTATGAAAAAGATGTTACAAGAGTAGATGAAAATGTTGCAAAAAAATTAAAAAATAATCATCTTAATATTTATAATAAAGAGGGGGTTAATTTACATATATTAAAAAACAAAGTAAACGTAATGGACTCTATGAAGCAATATATTAAAGATGCGGGAGATAACATTACGTCTAATTTATGGATAAAAAAGTAAGATATGAAGAAAATTTTAAGTAGTATATTATTGATTATGTTGACTTTACCTGTTTTTAGTCAACATATGGAAATTGAAGGGTATGATTTACCTAATAAATCAATTGAGTTTTTAAGAACTCATTATGATAATTTTCAAAAATATGGTAAAGCAATTTACTGTGTTGAGTATGACGAAACAAAATATTGTAAAGTTGATGACTTTGAAGTCTATTTTATGAATGGTACTATAGTTGAATTCTATAGGAATGGAAATCTAAAATCAATTACTTGTGGTGACGGCGACACAGTTCCTTCTGCATTAGTACCATCAGATATTAAAAAAGCAATTAAATGCTATGCAAAAAATTCTGAAATTTTTAAATTCCATATTGAAAAAGGAGTTTTTAGTAGTTATTATGTAATACAGTTTAAAGACGAAAAGAAAATAATATTAAAAAGAAATGGAAAATTAAAAGAGTAAAACTGAAATGAAAAGCTATCATTATATTTAATATTTTTTAACTAAAAATAATTGTATTGTTACATTTTTTTTTGTAACTTTGCAACGTAAAAATTAAGAAATATGAAACATATAATAGCTTTAATTTTAACACTAAGTATTTGCGTGTCATGCGTGACACCTAGTCAATCCTTTTTGGCGAATAAACATTGTGTAACTCATAAAGAAATCACGATGTTACAAGAAAAAAGAATTGTGAGACCTTATTCACCTTATTTTGATTTAAAAAAATTAGTTGAATTCACTAATAAGGGTGGTATTACTATTGAAAATTATGATTCAATACAATACGTTTATGATAACATACAAAAAAATGGCAAAAGACCTAATTGTATAGCATATGATGTATTATATGAATTTGAAAACGATACGTTATCACAAAGAGTGTTCATTATAGATGGAAGAACTGTAAAAGTAACCCATGATAATGATATTATTACAAGAATGAATAGACAAGTCAAACGTAATATGTATCGTTTTTTAGATTCTTATGATAAAAATCTAATGTATACAAAAATTCAAAATGATTCAATATTTATTTAAAAATAAACAATTTAAATTATTAAATATTAATGAAAAAGCTTTTAACATTTCTCAGTTTTACTATTTTTACTTTTTCTTTAATTTCTTGTGTTAATGATAATAAAGAAAAAGATTTTTTTAAAGAAAAATTTAATACAGAAAATATAGAAATTATTACTGAGGTTACAACTGATAGCGCTTATTCGCCACATGTTGAAACAGAAGAATTATATAGAATAACACATAAAGGATTAACAGAAGAAAATTTTGATTCTTTATTCCATTGTTATTTACACGTAAGAAGACAATTCATAAACCCTACTTACAATAATTGTATAAAGAAAACATTTGCAGTTAAAGTAGATAAGGGTGAACCACAGATACATTCGATTTATTATGTCGCTCATCGTGGAGGTGTGTGTATGCACGATAGGGAAATGATAATGAGACAATTAAGTGATATAGACCATAATTTCTTTTATTTCAAAAAAGATAAACAGAAGTTTATGGAAATTATAATGAATGACACTTGTAAGGTTGAAAAAAAGTTTTAAATAGAATATTAACTTTTGATAAAAAAATATATGAAACAAATTATTACACATTTTACTGATACTGATTTATATACGTTTAGTGTGTGTTTGGCGGTATTGGAAAATTATCCAAGAGCGCATGTAAGTTACGAATTTTTTGATAGAAACAGTGAAGCGTTTCCCGATGGATTTGCTGATGAACTCAACAGACAGATTCAAGGTATGTCGCAAATTGTACCTTCAAAAGAAGAGTTAGAGTTTCTTAAGAGTAAATGCTATTACTTTAAAGAATGGTTTTTTGAGTTTTTGAGTGCTTATAGATTTGACCCTAACGAGGTATCTTGTTGGCAAGACGAGCAGAAAAAACTTCATATAAAGATTAGTGGTTTGTGGTATAGAACTATTTTTTGGGAAGTGCCCTTGTTGGCAACAATCTCTGAAATGGTACACGACTATCGTAGAGCACAAGGTATTGAACCAGAATATGACGGTAGACGTGAATATACCAAATCATTAAAGCGTGGTAAGAAACTTATTGAAAATGGTGTTGTTTTTAGTGAGTTTGGTACACGCAGACGTTATTCATTGGAGAACCATGAGAATATTTTGTGGGGACTAATGGAAGCAAATAAACAATACGGCACTGAAAAGAATGGTAAGTGTGTAGGAACTTCAAACGTTTATCTCGCATATAAATTCAAGAAAGAGTTTGATATTGATATGAACGTAACTGGAACAATGAGTCACCAATTCCCTTGTTCAATTGCGGCTATGTTCGGTCCTATTGAGGCTAATTATATGGCAATGGATGCTTGGGCAAAAACATATGGTACTGACTTGGGTACATATCTATATGATGGTTTGGGATGGAAGGCATTTGAATCTAACTTCTCAAAGCGTTTTGCGAAGGACTACGATGGTTTGCGAGTTGATAGTGGTGACAATTATGAAATGGCAGAGAAAATTATTGCAAAGTATAGAGAATTGGGCATTGACCCTTCATCTAAATCAATTATTTTCTCCAATGCACTTGATGTAGATGAAGCAATTAAACTTCATAACTATTGCAAAGATAGGATTAAACCATCTATGGGTATTGGTACAAAACTATCTTGTAATGTAGAAGGTGCTAAACCTTTGAATATTGTCATCAAGGCAACAGAAGCACGTTTGACTGAAAAAAGAGAAAATAACTTTGTGGTAAAGTTATCAGATGATTTGGGTAAACATACTGGTGATAATGATACCATTCAAATATATAAAAAACTTTTACATATTTAATGAAAAAAATATTTTGCATATTAATGGTTATGGTAATGTGTATGTGTTTAAATTCATGCGTAGTTTATGAAACTACGCCACCTACACGAATGTACTATCATTACAAACCTGTTGTAGTACCTTCTTACCATCAACATCATCATCGTCATTACCATTATAATTATGGAAAACATTTTCATAAAAATATGCATAAAAATCATAGAAAATATAATGTTAGACGATAATAAAAGTGGGGGTGTAAAAAACCTCCACTTTTATTTTTTTTTTCAATAAATTTTGCTATTTAATTTTTTTATTGTATATTTGCATTAGTTTATAAACATCAAAATATTTAAACAAATGAATGAAGGACAAATTGTAATTGCAGTATTTTTTGGAATGATAAATATTGTTATCCTTATTTTAAACATCTATCATTATAGACAAATGAGGAAACAAATAAAAAAAGAAACATTATTAGTTAATAATGACAACTATAAGTTATATGTAACACAATACTCACCTAATATTGATTTATATAATTTCTATGTAAAGAAATTTAATTTTAATAACGTTTTCTTTAATACAATTTTGTTATCCACCATTTTGGTTTGCATTTGTATGTCAAAATTTATAAATGTATTATGGTGTCCTAACGTGTTTTTGATTCAAACATTGATTTCAATGATACATTTGATACCATCACTATTTTTAAAAGAAAAACAATAATGAAAGAGAAAAGAATTTTTTTTATTAGTGGTCATAGAGACATTACCCATAAAGAATTTCAAACATTATATCTTCCTAAAATTATAGAATGTATTGAAAAGTATGATGCTTATTTTATTATGGGTGATTATAAGGGTGCTGACATTATGGCACAGAATACTTTAATTGACGTTTTGAATTATCCTACAGAAAAAATAACTGTTTATCACATGTATGATAAACCTCGTAATATTAATCATTTAATAACACAAACTGTTGGTGGTTTTAAGACTGATGAAGAACGAGATTATGCGATGAGTGCAAATTCAGACGAAGACATTGCATTTGTTAGATGTGGAAGGTTCTCATCTGGAACAGCACAAAACATTGTTAGACGTTATGCATTTTATTCTAATACAGAAGACGTACAAAAATATTTAAAATGACTAAGGTAATTATAGCATATTGTCTATTAATATTATCATTTTCAATAGCAATGTTCTTATTTTGTCATTTAGAAAAATTGGCATTTTATAAAAAGAAAAAATATATTATAAGAAATAAAACCCATCAAATTTATGGTATTAAAGAATGTGAACGTTCATTAAGATTATTAATATCCATAATAATTGGAAGTGAAATTTTCTTTTTGTCATGTTTTATATGGGTTTGTATGAACCAATGAAGAAGAATATGACATTAAAAAAATATTATTTTAATAAAGGTATTAAATTATGCCTTACTTGTAAATTTATTGATGAATATGCGTGGAATGCCAAAGATGACGGAAAAGTGCCATATGGATATGATGGAACTGCTGAATGTGGCCTATTTAATTGGGATGAGGAGGAAACCTCTGAAAATAGATGGGACATACACCCATTATGGAAACCATGCCCTAAATACGAAAAATGTACAAAACGTCAAGCTGATTATCTTGAAATATTTGACATAGAAACACAAAGTATAATTCCTAATCCAAACGATATAAGTAAAATAAACAATGAATAATAGATTTTTTTAGAATTTTACATACTGTTTCTATGATTTTTTTTAAAAAGAATTTGTTTTTTATTAAAAAAAAATATATATTTGCAATAATAAAAAAAAATAAATATTTATGGATTTTTTGAAAAGAATGACACTTAGTGGGTTGAATGGAATTCAACGTACTATTAACGAAATTAAGGCACAAGTTGAAAGTTGTGATTTGAGCCGTGTAGAACGAGAATTTGATAATTTTAGTAGACATTGGGAAAATGTTGTTCGAAAATTTAAAGAGAACACTCAACGTTATGTTGTTCGTATCCCTTATGATGCTGATACGCAAATTATTAAATCGGAAACTAATGGTAATCATTTTACTGTACAAGTAATGAATGACGAAACTAATACAGGTAATACTGAAAATACATATACTTTTCGTCATGAAAGTACAATTCCTTCACATCTTGTAAATGGTGTTATTTCTCAAAAGTATTTACCAAACAAAAAGCAAATGCTTTTTATTTTCTCTTCACCAGTTGAATCTGAAAATATTGGTAATGTTGATGAATTAATTGATTCAATCAATGCAACTACAGAAGAAAGTGATGCAGACAATGTAACAGAAGAACCTATTACAGAATCAACTGATGCAACAGCATTGCTTACTGACGAAGTTGAGTTAGGTAATGGCGAAGAAACAACTGCAACAACTCTTATGGCAGAAGATGTAGTAGTTCCTACCGATGATGAAATTAATTCAAGAATTTGGGAACTTTACACTGAAGGAAAATCTTATCGTTATATTGCAAGTCAAGTTGGTTTAAGCGACAAGACAGTTGCAAGACGAATTAAGAAAATGATTAATTAAAAATAAATGTCCGATTATTAATAATCGGGCATTTTTATTTTTTTTAACATTAAATGCTTGCCTATGTGAAAATAATTTTATACCTTTGCATTATAAAATAATATAGAAGAGTATGGAATATACTAAAAAAGTATTAAACAAATTTTTTGGATTGATGAGAAAAGATAAACGTCATTATGATTTTTTTAAAGAAAATTTAAATGGCGTAGTTTTAGCTTTAAGAGGTATACATATACTAACTTGGAGATTGGAATATTGTTATAATGGTGGTTATAATGATTTTTATAAAAAATTATTTGAAAATATAATTTATGATATATTATTACCACATTGGTTAAATAAGTTAAATGAATTTTTAGAAATATTAGATATTAAAACAGATGTTGAAAAATTTTGTTTAGAAAATTGGGGGACTTCTGATATTAATTTGGTATTATCTAGAGAACGTGAATTACGACTTAAATGGGATAATTTAATGAACTTACGATTTTTAGATGACATCAAAGATTATGATACTATATATGATTTATGGTTGTCATATTCTTGTAGACGATTTTTATATAAAATTAAATTTTAAAATAATATAACTATGACATTAACATTTCAAGACATAAAAGATAGGGGTCTACTTTTGTATGAATACATTAGAGGTTCACAAGCTTTTGGTTTGGCAACAGAAACTTCTGATGTTGATACTGGCGGAGTGTTTATGTGTCCAATTGATAGTTTATTAGGGTTGGGACACGATTATAAAGAAGAAGTTGCATCATCTAAACATGATGATGTTTGGTATGAACTTAATAAGTTTTTTAGACTATTACTTAGTTCTAATCCAACTATATTAGAAGCATTGTTTATACCAGATGATTGTGTACTTTATGAGCATCCAATTATGACAGAAATTAAAAAGCATAAAGATTTGTTTATAACAAAAAAATGCTTTAAACCATTTGGTTGCTATGCCGTAAGTCAAATTGAAAAATGCAGAGGATTAAATAAGAAAATTGTTAATCCAGTTAAAGAGCGTTTAACTCCACTTGATTTTTGTTATACTTTTTATAAGCAAGGAAGTACAAAAATTTTTAATTGGTTAGATAATAGAAATTTAGACCAAAAATATTGTGGATTAGTTAGTGTTCCTAATATGCACGATGTTTATGACGTATATTATGATTGGGGTAATTTCTTTCAAGAAAAAAATATTACTTTCGAAATGCTTAGAGATGCATTCATTAACCCATCAAAGTATGATAAATTGTTTAATTTGGGGCAATTTATTCTTACTCACTATCACTTAATTAGTGAAGATAATGGTGGTTGGTATGAAAGTGAAACAATGGAGAATTTACAGCAATGGTTTAACAATCAAAAACCAATAGGTTATAAAGGCATAATGAACGAAGATATGACATCTAATGAATTGAGATTATCTTCTGTTTCAAAAAATGAATTGCCTATTTGCCATATGTCTTATAATCAAACTGGATATACTAAACATTGTATTGATTATAAGAATTATAAAGATTGGGAAAAGAATCGTAACCCTATTAGGTATGAAAGCAATCTTAATAAAAACTATGATGCTAAAAATGTTTCTCATGCCTTTAGACTGATGCAAATGTGTATTGAAATTGCACGTGGTGAAGGTATTAAGGTAAGGCGTGATGAAGATAGACAATTTTTGTTAGATGTAAAGCATCATAAATACGAATACGAGGAAATCATCAAGAAATTGGATGAAAAGAAAATTGAAATGGATGAAGCAATTAAAAATTCAACAATTCCAGATGAAATTAATCGTGAAAAAGTAAACGAAATTTTGCTTAATATACGGAAAAATCAAATTAAGAATGGAATATACTAAAAAAGTTATCAACAAGTTTTTTTCACAATTGAAAAAAAAGCAAAGTGTACGAAAACTTGAAACAATTAACGGTTTTTTCATCAGTTTAACTCAATTACATTTAATTTCTAACTTTTGTGGGGATTATAAAAATGCATGGATTGAGGTGCTATCGTTTTTAATGGAAAAACATTGGTACTCAAAATTTGATGAATTTTGTATTATAAATGGTTTTAAAGATGATGTTGATGCTTTTTTACAAGAGCGTCAACTAGGGACGATGAAAAACGCTTTGGATGTGTATTTTGGAAATGATAATTACCATAAATGGCAAAGTTTCATTAATCTATCAGTATTATTCGGAATGAAAAATTTTACAAAAATTTATTCTGAATGGGAGAAATATGTGATAAAAAAATTTAATTACTCAATTAAAGTATAATATATGGAATTTTTTAATGTTTTAAATGAAAAAATGAAAGAAGCAATGAAAAATAAAAATGCTTCTGAGTTAAAAACCTTGCGCTTAATTAAGGCTGAACTTATGAAATCCGAAAAGGATGGTGTTGAATTAAATGATTTAACTATCTTTAAGATTCTCACCAAAATGGTAAGTCAGCGAGAAGAGTCTTATAAACAATACGTAGAAGGTAATCGTGAAGATTTGGCAATTGTTGAAAAAGAGGAAATGGATGTTATCAAGACATTTATCCCTAAACAACCTTCAGATGAAGAAATAATTGATAAAGTAAACGAAATTGTTAAGGACTATATCATCATGCAAGGAAACGATTTTAAATTGACTATGAGGGATATGAAACCTATTCTTGCTAAAGTACAAGAAACATATCCAACTGCCAATGGAAAACTTGTTGCTGATGTAATTAAACAATTTGTTTAAATAAAAATAACCAACTTATTAACTAAGTTGGTTATTTTTTTATTATTTTATAAAATTTATTTAAATCTTTTGGGGTATCTATATCAATAAAAAAATCATCACGGTTTTCAACAAATTTAATTTTAGATTTGTTCCAAAAGAAATTATTAACATTGTCACTATTGATAGCTTTAATCAAAAACTCTGTTTTAATTTTATATATACTACCATCAATCATTTTTACATCTTCGCATAATGAACCTTTCCTTTCAAAAGAATCATACATAAAAGTATTATCATCATTTAATAAAAATATTTTTCTATTTGGAATTATTATATATGACGTGGCAAAATCATAATCAGTAATATCACTAAAACCAACATTCATAATCAATTCATGACTTTTAAATGGTTGAGTGACTGGAAGGTATATAAATTCTTTTATCTCGTTTAATTTATTAGTGGAATGTAAATAATGATAAATTGAATGAAATTCACTTTTTTGGACTTCTTTACTTTCAAGATACACTTCAACATTATATTGTTCAGCAATTTGTTTTAATTCTAAATCATCTGTTATAACAACAATATCTAAAAAATTACTTAATTTATCTAAAACATATGGTAATAATTTATGATTTTTACGTGGGCATCTTTTTGACTCACCCTTCACTGTTATGAATACAATCATCTATTTCTGGTATTAATCTTTTAATTTTATTTTCATTTATTAATTTTTTTAAAAATAACTCTTCTTTTTCGCCATCAAACCTATGGTTAGTTTTTTTCCAAGCATCACCATTATACATTAACTCTTTTCTCCCCTCAACAGTAATACCACAAATCCATATTTCATAATTCTCATACCATTCTGGTACAGTGGTTAATACATTTAGCACACATAAAGTTGTTGTTGGGAAAGCAGTTCCTATATTTTCTTTATTAGTGCTAAAATCCATAATTTTAACATTATCCCATTGTTCTTGAGTTAAAAAGTCACTCCAATTAGTAAACCAATTTTTTAGATTATCAGTCAAAAAAACCTCTTTTGCTGTTTTAAAATAATCTTTAAATTCACCACCTTTATAATACTCCCTAAAGTCTCTATAAGCACCAATAAATACACCATCAATACGTGTTCCAGTCGTAAGAAAGTTAGTCATACGATTAACTCTCATTATATAATCAAATTCATTGACCTTATCAGAAATATCTATTGGTATTGGACCGTTTCCTATTAATAATAATTTTTTCTTTTGTGACATAATGTAAAATGATTTATAACGAGCCTTAATTACCCTCATTTTCAACAGTCCATCCATTTGGTATACCATTTATTCCACTTGGCAAGGAAGACATATTTGCATTCTTAACAAATGTACCTGTACTTGCAACACCATTAACCCAACTATCTAAACAACTATCTGCTCTTATATCAGTTGCTAACATCTTAATGTATCTCAACTTACTACATTTAGTGAACATACTATAATAACAATAATTTGCTAACGTTGTTGCAGGAAGTTGAGGTGCTGTTGTTAAACTTGTGCAACCATAGAACATATATTCATAACAACCACTTGCTAATGTAGTAGCGGGAAGTTGTGGTGCTTCTGTTAAACTTGTACAATCCAAGAACATACAAGAATAACAATAACTTGCTAACGTTGTTGCAGGAAGTTGTGGTGCTTCTGTTAAACTTGTACAACCATCGAACATATGATAATAACAATTATATTCTAATGTAGTAGCGGGAAGGATTAAATTTTTAGCATTTTTAAGTGTTATACAGTCAAAGAATAAAGAAAGGAAAGCTTCGTATTTTCCACTTAAATCAATTTGTCCTTTAAAGTTATCTCCATATAATAATGACATTATGTTACCTTTTACATTAAAGGGGGCAGAAACGGCAAATGGAGATGAACAACCATTATTAAAAGAATTATTTACACAACTTATTTGAATTATATCATTAGCAACAACTGAAAGTTGTATCGCTTCACTTGTTTCAATCCAAGATTTGTTATTCTTACGATACTTTAATGAAGTTGCATTATAAGGTATTCCAATACCTACAGTTCCATCTTCCAATGCTTCAATTGTGAAGAATTCTTTTGAATAATTAATTTCTTCTTCTTTGTTTTTTGAAGCGCATATCACTTCATTTGTATCATCAAGCAATACAATATGAGGCATTCCCATTACAGAATCTTTTTGAGATTCGTAGTCACTTTGACTACTAAAAATCTTTAAATAACGTTTATTTTCTATTAATTAAAACTTAAGTTTATCAAATTATATTTTATAATAAATAGTAAAAAAATAAAAACACATAGTTACTATGTGTTTTTATTAAATATTTCAATAATTATTAATCATATTTTTCTTTCACCCATTGTTTCAGTTTATCAACTATATAACGACTATTATTTATTGTTAATTTATTATTTATCTCTTGGATTGTTAATCCTTCTGTCCACAATTGGAAAATCGTTTTCCATTCTGTTGAAAAATTGGTTTCAATATCATTTAAGATATTTTGATAATCAATTTGAGACAAATTCATTTCTTCTAAATCCCCATCCCATTCTTCAACTTCTACGCCATCTGTTTTCAATGAATTGTATGCATATTGGGTCTCTCTAATAATATTAACTTGTATTGCCCGTGTAAAATATGCTAGGATTTCATTTTGTTCCATAGGTTTATTTTCTAATTGTTTAATACATTTAATTAATGTATCATGAAAAATGTCTTCGATGTAATCTGAACATATTTTCTTATTCACTTCTTTTGTTGCTATTATTTTAAGAGCATCATAATGCTGTGCAACATATTCATTGAAAAAAACCTTTGCTTCCATATAAACATCATGTTGTTAATTTGTTAAATATCTTGAAATAAAAGAGATTTTTAACTGTACAATTGCTTTGTAACTTGATAAATAATTTACGTAATCGTAAAAGTCGGAACATTTTTGTTAATTTTTTCATGATAATTAATTTTTTTATTTCATTATTATAATACTTTAAAATATTATTTTTGTAAAAAAAAAACAAAATAATATTTTTTTTATATAAATATCAACATTTGTAAAGAAAGATATTGCCGTTAATTGAAAAAAAATTAAAATTTTTAAATTATATTTTACAAATTTCTTTTGCCAAAGTATTATGTTATTGAATGCGCATTTAAACAACAATTAAACTATTAAAACTAACAACAATTAAAAAATTTACAACTATGGCAGAAGTAATTGACAATGGGATGCATACCCACGAAAAATTTGCAAGTAATGCTAAAGGAAATGCGGGTTTAACACTTGGTATCATTGGTACATCATTAGCAGGTTTAATGGCATTAGGTGGTATGAGTAATGGACAAGGTATTTTAGGTGGTTTGTTTGGTGGTGGACAAAACTCAAACAATAGCAACAAAACTTATACAATGACAGAAGAAGAATTATTCTTGGAACGTCAACAAAGTAAACAATATCTTGAAACAACAAAACAATATTATCAAGGCGTTATTGATTTCAACAAAACTATCACAGACAGTTTCTTTGCAGCTTATGAACGTGATGTTAAAAATTCATTTGATTTATACAAATTGAATCGTGACACTAAAGATGAATTAGTACAAAAAATTGATGCTGTTGACAAGAAAGTTGATATTATGGCTGCAATTAGACCTTATCAAGATGCTTTAATTAACTGCAAGATTGATAACAACGCAATGATAGCAGATTTCAATTTAGCACGTAGAACTTGTCGTATGATACAAGGTGAAGTAGTATTACCAAGTACTCCTACAGTAACTGGTTATGCAAGTTATAATCCTTGTGCATGTTCACAACCTACAACTCAAGGTTAATTAAGAAACTAAAAGTTTATGTGGGGAGGTTCTTCCCCACATAAATGAATTTAAAATGTAATAATGATTATGAACATTTTTTATCATAATGAAGACCCGTTACTTTATCAAAGAACAAACAATCCAATTTTTCAAGAAGGGCAACCAATTACACCTAATCAAATGACTGATGTTTATGCTAATTTATATAAGCAACAACTTATTAAAGAAATGCAACAACAAAACAATATACCTCAACAAAAAGATTGGATTGGAGAATTAGATAAAGTAATGAAAAATTTAGATACGTCAACTGTTGAAATGTTGAATAGCAATCAAGAATTTGTCGCATTAAATGGACAACTTCAAGGCATGATACAAAGTGAAATCATGTCATTAGTAAAAATAAAATTAAATAACATTCCAAATGCCACAGAAAATATAAAAAAACAATTAGAAATAATTGATAATGCAGAGAAACAAATAAAAAAAGTAGAAAAACAAAATATGGCGGAATTGAATGATTATATGCAAAACTATTCTAACTTAACATTTGATGAATATAAGAAATTGAAAAATAAAGAGAATAACAATTAAGAGCTATGAAAATGAAAATTGATGAAGTAAAATTAAGAATTAATGAATTTATACAAGGAACAATTGACTTATATATGCCACCAACTAATTTCATTGATAAGATGAAAAATGCAACTGCAAAATTGTGGATTGACCAAAATATGTGGAAATTATATAAAGCGATAGATACATTTGGAGACCAATACGGAGAAATTGACATTGATAAAGTAATGTGCTATTACGAAGATTATCTTTTCGAAAATGACGAATTAAGATTAGATGTCAAAACAATGATTCCAAAACAATATGAATGGTTAAATGAATATTTACCAAACAAAATTATATTATTCAAAAAAGATGATTTAAAACATCTCTTTTCATAAATTAAAATGGACGAATTTTTCGCCCATTTTATTTTTTTTAACTATTTTAATTTGTTTTTCAAAAAAAATATGAATATATTTGCAATATGAAAACAATAAAAAAGAATATACCACTTATTAATAAAGTGTTTATTAAATTTTTAAAAGTAAATAGAGTTTACGCTAAATATTGTTATCATGTTAAAATACCAATTAGTGATTTTGCAACAAAAAATTCAAAATCTTATATTAGTGGGTTTTTTATTTGGCCGAATAACGAAGTTGATTTATGGCGTACAATGAACAATAAATGGAGAATACTTTTAACATCAATAAATGAATATGAAAAAGAAAATATTTTTTGAAAGATTAACTCAGTATGTAAATAGCGATTCAGTATCTGAAAGAAAAAGTATGAAAGAATCAATTATTAGAGAATTGCACGAATATGCAGAACGATATTTGAATTTGCATAAGAAATATAATTCATTAATGTGGATTCACTACAATCATATAATTTCTGATGTTGAGTTTCAAAATGAAAATGTTATATTGACAACAAGTGACCATCATACTTATGAGTTACCTATGTCATTTTTCTTTGATTTTCATGAAATTGAATTGACAAAAAAATTAATCAATGAAGACATTGAACGCACATTAAAAGAAATTCAATATCAACATTACGCAATTAAATATGCGTACAATATGATTGATGAAAAGAACCAACGCATTAAAGAATATGAGAAAACATTAAAATGTATTAATAGTAAAACATGGGCTTCTTAACAAAAATTTTAATAGGTTTAGGCATTAAAAAACGCACACATTTAATGCATAAAATTATTGTTAGATATATAAAAAAACATCAAAAAGCAAAACCTTCGGATAAAATACAAAAATTTAATATAAAAGACATAAAAAGCAATGATGATTTATCAAAAATTATGAGATGGGCTCAATATTCTAGTTATATGACATTTTATCAAAATTTAAGAGATTATCACGTGCTCAACCAATTTAATAAATTACTCATTAAGCATAAAATTTTGAAAGTTTTTTATTCTGTTCAAATTAATCACGTAATATCTCATAAAAATGAAACAGATGAAGAATTTTTAAAAAATAATAAAGATGCAGTGGAATATGTTATGCTCCGTTATATTCGAATTTATGGATATGGTGCGCCATTGATTTCTAAATTATTGTCGGTTCGACTGTATTGTCCATCTTCATTTTCTTTCTCTAAAATAGAAAAAGAGTGGAATAAATTTTTATTAAAAGATGAAATAATCAATTGGAATTGATAAATAATATGGAAATAAATAAGAAAATGCCATTTGAAAATATACTAAAAATAAAATTATTTATTGCATTTTTAAAAAATAAAAAAGTGTACAATGGTTTTATTACCAATTTTAATTCATATCGAGGAAAATGGTTTAGGGATGATTTAGAAGGTAAGATAAGTTTTTATGATTATGTTATTTCTAATAGTTTTGACAAACTTATTAATAATGCGTTTTCTTGGGATGGAACTCCAGAAGGATTTGAATTTTATGCAATATTAGAGATGCATTTAACAGATTACTATCATAACCTAATAAAAGAAAATATTTTTTACAAAACAGAATATGATTATGTCAAAAAACTTAACATATAAATGGAAAAAAAGAAGAGAAATACAATATAAACTTTTTTTAAAATTCTTAAAAAAAGAAAATTTATATAAAGAATTTAGAAGAGTTGTTAAAAAATCTCCAAGTTTAACTTCATATTTTAATGGTAATATGTATGAATATATTTTTATATTATATGATTACGATTCTACTATACATAACAGATATAATTTTTGGAATTTGGAAAGAAAATGGAGTGTAATTGTTGATAATTATAAACGCATTAAAAAAAGTAATTATATTATATATGGAAAATGATTTTGTAAAAATATTGGAAGATTTTGTTGAAAAAAGTAAAACAAATGAAAAACCAATAAGTGAAGAATTTGAAAGTGATAACGAAATTATTGAAGAGGAACTTGATGAAACGTATGATAATGATTACGAAACACAACTTCAAGAAATGGAAAGTGAATATAATAATCTTAAAGAAAAATATATTCGTCAAGTAGCGGAATTTGATAACTTTCGTAAAAGAACTTTGAAAGAAAAAGAAGAATTGAGACAGAATGGTCATCAAAAGGCAGTTGAAACTTTATTTCCTATTATTGATGATTTTGAAAGGGCATTAAATAATATTTCAGATGAGGCAAAGAAAGGAGTTCAATTAATTTATAACAAATTCATTTCAACTTTACAAACATTGGGTGTTGAACCTATTATTATAGAAAAAAACATCACATCTTTTGATACTGATATTCATGATGCAATTACAATGGTAAATGTAGATAATGAAGAGTTAAAAGGTAAGGTAATTGATTGTGTTCAAACTGGATATAAACTTAATGGTAAAATAATACGACACCCTAAAGTGGTTGTAGGAGAATTTAATTGAATATGACAGTAGAAAAATTAACGGATGAAATAATGTCCAATATGAAGAATAAACCCCATAATTGGAGAATTGGACAGTTTGTTTTTAATTATATTGATGAAGTTTATCACGTAGCAAGAACTGTACAATTTAAAGATAAAGTTGATTGTTTTTATGATGATAAAAATATTAATAATTTTATAAAACATGCCGCAAAATATATTGAATAGTTATTTTATTATTCAGAATAAAATGAATAATGAAACAAATGTTATTTTTAAAGAACAATATAAAATTATTTTAAATTCAATTTATGGTAATTTTACTGAAAAATTAAAGGAAACTATTTGTTAGTTTCCTTTTTTTTCTATATATTTGCAAAAAAAAGTATGAAACGAAGTAAAATTAAAATGTATGAAAAGATTTTAAGAGAAGATAAAGATTTTGATTTTGCTTATCTTCTTATTCTTGAAAGATTTAAATTAAAAAAAATGATTAAAAACTTTCAAGAAGCAAAACACCCCCATGTCGGCATTGAATATACTATTAGAGATATGCAAATTTGCGTAAAGCTTATTGATATTATATTAGAAGAAGATTCAGCATATAAAACTTATCTAAAACAGTATGAAAATTTAAAAATGGAATTTTTACCTGATGGCAGATTAGAACTTGGGGAAATTGATGTTAAAATTCCAATTTATATTAACATTAAAAATAAGAATAGGTTTTTTAGCGACACACAAGAAACAAGCGAAATATTTCTTATGGAATTTAGAAGGATAAAAGCGCTCCATTTATACAATAAAATTAGAAATCGTATGTTTAGTTGGTGGTGGTAAAAAATACCAAAAATTTATATATGAATATGAAAACTAAATTTATAGTTAAAGCATTCTATAACTTTTTAAGAAATAATAATGCCCAAGAAAAATTTTTCTTAAAACTCAAGAAAGGAAGACAATACAGATTATTTTATGGTTATCCAGTTGACGAATCTGACTACATTTCTTCTATTGCTAAAAATTGTCCACAAAATCTATTCACAAATGCTTTTAATTGGTCTGATAATAACGAAGAACATTATTGGATGTTTTTATCTTGGCAATGGGAAGATTATATTTATGATGTCACACAAACAATTGGTTTGCTAAATATTAATAAAATTTAACGAAGAGAATTTGTTTCTCTTCTTTTTTTTTTATATCTTTGCAACAGAAATTTAGAATTAAGTAATATGAGAAAAGCAAATACTTATTGGGTAGATTGGTACAGAGATGATTGGTGTTATCGTTCAACACATGGAGTAACTTGGGAGAAAGTAAAAGAAATGAAAAAGACTGCCAAGATGTTAGGTGAAACAATTAAATACACTAAAGAATAATGGATAAACAATATATACGATTTTCAGCAAAAGATTTATGTACACGAAGTTGTATGCAAATTAAAATGTTTAGAGAAAAACCCGAATTAAAACCTCAACCAAATATGAGCCAATGGAAAGGATGTGATTTTCAGCATGAAGTTGCCAAAGCATTGGATAATGTTGTAGGTGAAGAAATGGGTGGATGTGTACAAGATGATAATTTGCTTATATATTTTGCTAATGATATTATTTGTACTGATAAGATTATCGAAGTTAAATCTATTGATGAAAATAGGGAAGTTGCTGATTGGTATTTGAAATCTTGTTTCTTGCAATGTGCGATATATAAAACATTAACGCACTATTGTAAAAATAAATTAAAAACTGCATCTTTTCACGTACAAAATGGTAATAAATACGTTGAATGTGTTGTTGGGGATTATACTCCTTTTATTTTGTATTTTGGGAAAGATAAGTATATCATTACAGTTATGAATTATGAACCTATACTTAAATTTGTTTTAAGTAAAGCTCGACATAGTTTGGATTGGGTAAACGCAAAGCAGTTTGATTTGAAATATAAAGGTAAAGAGTTTGAAACTTTAAAAAAGTATTTTCATGTTTTAAAAGTTTAAAAAAAAAATGCGAAAATATTTTTTTAAATCAATTTTTTTTCTTACCTTTGCATTGTCAAACGTAAAATAAAAAAATATGAAAAAAGTTTTTTTTAACTCATGCTCTTGGGATAAACCATCTTTATTTAAGTATTTGAAAACTCATATTAATGGCGGTTACAAAATTGTCTATCACCAAAATAACATTGTTGGTATCAATGTAACTAAAATGGAAGTTATGAATCTTTTAACTTTAGGCGTGATTAAAAAACTATGTTATGGAACAATTCCAGAAATATGGGATTACTATATTGACAGTGGTAAAAGTAAGGCAAAATATTTTTTGTTTTTTAACTTTAACGTTCCTCATACTTCAAGTAAATCAGTGTTCTCAATCCTATCAAGAGAATATGATGATGATATGTGTTATCTTGATGCAGTAGATAAATACCACAACACAAGACATGAAGAACAAGGAACAGTGTTATCTTATAGTGAGATTAGTGATAAATTAAATTGTAATAAAGACGCATTATTTAATGCTATTAATAGAGGACTTAATCCAGAAATTGCTAAACCTCACGTAAAATTGACCTTTGGGGAATGTCTTCAGCTTGAGAAGAAAATTTTGAAAATCTAATGAAAGAAAAAGCGATACTATTAAAATTTGTACGTTTTCTAAAAAGAAATGGCGCATACCAAAAATATGTAATAAATATACAACAGATACATGGTTTATCTTATAGAAGACGACTTGGTAAGAAAATTAATGTTGTTGGATACATTTTGCATTCGCTTATTTATGAAAATGGAGAATTTTTAATTTCAGATGCTTTTAAATGGTCAGATACCATTGAAGGGGAAACTTATTGGAGAGATTTGCATACTAAATGGTATGATATAAATGATTATGACTTAAATTTATGAAGGTACATATAGTTTACGGGACAGATGGGAATTGGGATGATAAAGTTGATTATCCCATTAAGTGTTTTGATGATAGAAAGATTGCAGAAAGTTACATAGAGTTTTTAAAAACTCATAATATTGAAATGGAAAAGCATAGGGATTATATGTTGAAGATTGTCAATAAATTAGATGAGCATCTTCCAATACGTATAACACCAGAAATGCGGTTTTATGAAAAATCATTTAATGATTTTAAGTATAACCTTGAAAAGTATTGCCAACAAGAAATTAAAAAGTTTTCTTGGGAAATGTGGGAAAAGTTATTTGTTTATTATATACAAAATGGCAACACATATGGAATTCCAGATACGAGATATTCAATAATGGATTTCCAAGTAGAAAATAATTTTTAAAATTATGGGTACATACGACAAAAATATAATTAAACTTTTCTACAATTTTCTTATTAAACGCAAAATTTATGATTCTTATATCACAAATTTTTATCACGCAAATTATTATGTGTGTACTGAACAAGGTTTAATAAATTTTTTAACAGACTCAATACGTAATAAATATGAAGGATGTTTAATTGACACCGCTTTTACTTGGAGTCGCACAAAAGAAGGTAAAGAATTTTGGTTTGCTATAGATAAAGCGTGGAAAAAGTATTTGATAAAATATCAAAATAAAATATAGAAATATATCACTTAGATGAATTCTAAAGATAAGGTAAATATTGATTATAATAAACAAAAACGTGTTTATGCATATAAACTGTTTGTGAAATTCTTAAAAAATGAAGGGATATTAAATAACTATATTGAAGAATTATCTAAAATTGAATCACAACATTTTAGAAAAGACATAACTAATCAATTAATGAATCCTATGCAATTTATTGCAAATGATTTATTTTGTTGTTTAGGCGAAAATTTAATATCTCAAGCGTTTGCTTGGAGTTGTACAAAAGAAGGTAGACATTTTTGGACTGATAAAGACAAAAAGTGGTGTGACATACAACAAACGTTAAAAAATGAATTAAAAACTTACGAAACAAAATTAATAAATAACTATGAAACGTGTTATAATGGAGTCTTTTAAAGGGCAAATATATTATACTGTACAAACAAGATTTGAACTTTTTGGGTTCATTCCTTTGTGGTGGTCAACAGATATTATTGATGAAGCCTTTTATACATATAAAGCGTCTTATCCAACATTAAAAGAAGCGGAAAATTATCTTAAATCTTGTTATCAATCCAAAATAGATAAAATTAAATGTTGATTATGAAAAAGAATCAAAAACATAAATTTATCTTGAAACATTTTATTGCATTTCTTAAAAAAAATAATGTTTATAATGAATTTCTTTTTAATTTAGAGGATGGATTTTATTATAGGCATAGGCATAAAATAGCAATAAATGAAAAGCAATATATAATTGAAACAATTAAACGTAATCCACATCGTTTAATTTTAGACGCATTTAGTTGGGCAAATGATAGGAAAGTTGATTGGGATTGTTTATCATGTGAGTGGGAATGTGAAGTATGGAAAATAGACAAAGTTTTTTCTCTAAAATAATATCATTATTTTATAAAAAAAAATATAAAATCAAGCAATCGCATGCTTTGAAATATAAAATGTTTTTAAGGTTTTTAAAACATAATAAAGCATATGGATATTACATTTATGAATTGTCAAATGAAAAAGCTATTTCTTTTAGGTCTTCTCATAATGAAAATCATTTAAAGAGTCCAGAAAGTTTTATTATTTTACAAACTCACTATAACCCATATGACTTAATTAGTACTGCTTTTCATTGGGCATACACAAAACAAGGTAGTTATTATTGGCGTGATTTACATAATAAATGGGTTAGTGTATTGAACAAATTAAATGAAATTGTGGAAAAATAAAACATATGAATAAAACTTTAGTAATAAATTTAATAGGTGGTCCTGGAAGTGGTAAATCTACTACAGCTAGTGGAATATTTTATGCTCTTAAAAAAATGGGTATAAATTGTGAAATGGCGTTAGAATTTGCAAAGGATAAAGTTTGGGAAGAGTCATATAAAATTCTTGATGACCAATTTTATATTTTTGGAAAGCAATACCATAAGTTGTTTAGATTGAATGGAAAAGTTGATGTTATTATAACAGATTCACCATTGGTGATTTCTATGCTTTATAATAAAACACCATCAAAGTATTTTAATGATTTTGTTCTTGAACAATATAATACTTTTTATAATTTAACATTTTTTCTTAATCGTCCAGAAAATTATCAAGTAGAAGGACGAATGCAAACAAAGGAGGAATCAGAAGTATTAGATACTGTTATAAAAGATATTCTTAATAAAAATGGTGTTTATTTTCATGAAATATCTTGTGAAAATGCTGTTGATGTAATTGTGGAAATGGTTAAAGAAAGAATAAATAAATAATATGTTTAATAAAAAAGATAGAGGTGGTTTTAAATACACATTCGCACATTGGTGTGCGTATCAAATGACTGCGTTGAACCTTGGTATCTGGAAATTTAGATATTTGTTCCATGATTTTGAAAAACCTTGGTTAAAATTATTTTTGCGTGATTATAAAAAAGTGCAAAAATGGCACAGAGAACATAATGCTCATCATATGGAGTATAAAAAGAAATGGAACGCAAAAGCAATGATTATTGATTGGGAATGCTCACGTTTTACAAAAACAGCTAGTCCAATGACAGCAAGAGAAACTTATGAATATTTTGTCAATGTTAAATATAAAAATACTGAATATGAGAAACGTCTTAAAAAAGAGATTCTACCAGTATTAAACAAACTCAATCTGTAATATGAATAATAAAAGAATTGCATCTTTATTACGTTCAGCAATAGATTCCACTAAGAATGGTAGTATAATGCCATTTAGTGAAAAGGAATATGAGGAAATGTATGATTTTGTGAAAAAACTTGAACAAAATAAATTAATTTCTTATGAAGACGTGCATAGTGATTTAAAATACTACTCTGAAAACAAATGGACATCTGTGGACATATTTAGAAGTTTTTATTGGAAATATAATAAATGATACATAACATTTAATTTTTTTTAACGAAGAAATATTGTTTTTCTTCGTTTTTTTTTATATATTTGCATCAAAACGAAATATGAAAGTTATAATTTTAAATTTTATCATAATATTATGTAGTTTATTAGGACTATATAAAACATTTGAATATATCGTTAAAAGTAATCATATGAGTAAAACAGTGAATTGTATTTTAAGCACTGTAATATTTGTTTTTGCTTTTATTATTGGTGTATCATTATTTGCTATTTTTTATGATTTATTAGTTCCTTAATATGAAAAAAAAACGTTTCTTATCATTTATTAAATTCTTAAAAAAGAATAATGCGTATGGAAAATACGCTTTCAATTTGAAATCAGACTCTTCTTTAAATTATAGAAGAGTACATGGTGCGGCATTATTGCCTGAACTTTTTATTTATAGAATGATAAATGATTGTCCAAGTGAATTATTTAATTTAGCATTTATGTGGAGTGCAACAACAGAAGGATATGATTTTTGGGCTAAATTACATCATTCTTGGTTAGAATATTACAGAAAAAATTATGAAAGATAACATAAAAATAACATTACTAAAATCATTTATTGTTTATCTTAAATACAATAAAATATATGATACTTTTTTTCACGAAATTAGTACAGATAAAAGTTGGTTTTTTAGAAAAAAACTAATACATTATTCATCATGTACACCATATGAATTTATTCAATCTATCATTGAAAACAATGATATTCGTATGATATTTGTTAATGCTTTTGATTGGGGTAGTAGTGACAAAGGGTATAGTTTTTGGTATGACATACATAACAAATGGTATGATATAGTTAAAAATATTGACATTAATAATCCAAATATATGGAAGAAATAGAATTAAAAATAAAAGAATATTATACAACTTTTATAAACCAATATCATACATGTTTTCATACAAAATATGAACGTTGTGTTATTGAAGAATATCGTAACACTCTTTCTAAAATGTTTAATATACCATCGGGACATAGATGGAAATTTAAAGAATGGTATGATATTCAAGATTATGCAATGCAACTTTTAGTTGATGATGGTTTCATTGATGAAGCAAGTAAAAATTTTTATTGTAAACGAATTCCAAATTAATATGGCTAATAATGTTTTTATTTTAAAAGAATTTATTTTCTTTTTAAGAAGAAACAAAGCGTATGACAAATATTTACATTATTTAAATAAATCACGTGGTAAAAGCGGTGGAATAGAATTTGTAGTTTCAACATTTGCATTCTATAACCATTATAAAGGTGGTTCTTTAATTACAGGAGCATTTAGTTGGGATGCAACTGATAATGGTTATGAATATTGGAATAAATTGAATTCTAAATGGGTAGATAAAATATTTTTAATATATAGGCATAATGGATGGTAAATTCACAAAAATAGAATTAAAACATATTAAATTATTTGTTAAATTTTTAAAGAAAAATGGTGTTTATAACATATATTTTAAAAATTTAACAGAAATACGCCATAATCATTTTGACTTTGTTAAAAACATGGTAAAATATGGGACTCCAGAAGATTTAATTATGTATGCTTTTGGGTGGGATAATACTGAAGAGGGTTCTTCATTTTGGGCAACATTAAATAATGATTGGTGTAATATTATTTCAAATAAAAAAACATGAGAGTGAGTGGTCTTCCTTTTTCTGAAGGTATGAAGATAATTTTTAAAGATTATAAACAAATTCAGTATTACTGTAATAAAAATAGATGGTCTTTAATAAATTGGAATTATACACTTGATGGTTTTGATGTAATGTTTAAAGATAAAAATAACAAATATTTAATTTCTATACAATCACCTAAAGATTTAAGACGAATAAAAAAAGAAAATAATTACACAAATTATTTGGTAAATTAAATTTTTTTTCTTACCTTTGCAAAATCAAAACAATAAATAATAAAAATATGCTAGTAGTACACATTAAATCCACAGATGATACAGAAGATTTTGAAAAGATATATTCTGATTTGAATGCAACCATTTTAATCAATCCTTCAAAATCTGTTCTTAAACGTGCAATTATTGAAGAAACAAATACCATTATTTTTATTGGTCACGGTACTGAAGATGGATTGTTAAACCAACGTCTTGATGGTTATATTATTGATTCATCAATGGTTCAATTTTTAAGAAATAAAACAATAATTGGTATATGGTGTTATGCTGGCAATTTTGCAGACAAATATAATCTGAAAGGTTTCTTTACATCAAACTTCATTTCAAACATAAACGAATTTTTTGATTATAACTTTAATCATTTCGCTTATTGCGAAGAAGTTATTCAAAAAGAAAATATATTGTTTAGCGAGAGAATTAACAGTCTAATCAAATCTCAAACACCTTTGAGTGAATGGGTTGATTATCTGCAAACACATTGCAGTGATTATGATTTTGTGAAATATAACCACGAAGCATTGTATTATGGAGAATGAAATTAAAACATTTTATCAATGGATTAAATATGAAGATGGGTGTGAATTACCAGATGAATGGGAAGGTGTAATTGTTATCGCAAGGTCAAGAACCAAATGGGATAAGGTAATATTCACCAATGGTAAGTTTATGTTGTTAACTGGTGGAGAAATTATACCTAAATATTTTATGAGAATTGATGCCTCTAATTTTAATAGAGATGAGGATGGTTTCACATATAAAAGAAAATAAAGATGAAAGATAAAATTAAAAGAATATTAGAAATATTTGAAAATGATGATAAATATTTTGGCGGTTATAGCGCAATTAAAAGATTGCATTATAGTGCCCCAGAAGATTATATTGAATCACGCACTGAATGGGATACTTTAAAAGACCATGCTGATGATATGTATTATATGCTAAATGAAATACAAGATATTATAAAAGAAATTGATGAAGAACTATGAGAGTTTTTTATAAAATATTTATAGAATCGTCTTTAACATCTGAAACTAATATTAATAGAGAATGGTATGAAACAACCACTAACGAAACAACATTAACACCTTGGGGTGGTGATGAATTTGAAACAGAAGAAGATGCTTTAAAAGAAATAGAAAACTATTTTAACCAACCAAGATACCCTTATCAACCAAAAAATGATAATGAACATTTAACTATCTTGAAAATGTATGGGAAATCCAAAGAATAGAGAAATTGTAAAATGTTTTTATAAGTTTCTCAAAATATATAAAATAGAAGAAAAATATGTGAATAATTTTCTCAAATATTACGGTTCTAGAAAAAAATGGACAAAAGATGATATGATTAAATTTATCATTGTTCATATACAAGATGGAAATGCCCAAGGACTTTTTTCATGCGCATTTGAATGGAGTAAGACTAATGAAGGTAGCAGATTTTGGTCATTAGTTCAAGATTCTTGGAGAAGATATTTGTATAAAAATAAAAATAAACTTTCATAATAACAACATACTATAGATGGGAAACGAAAACAAAAATTATATGACATTATACAATTTGCTTTATTCACATTATAATGAAAAACAATGCCTTGAATCTTGTGAGGATTATGGCTATTCATTGGATAAACAAACTTGTATTGATAAAATACAGCAATTAACAAATAATAAAGCACAATTTAATTGCAGTGGTGGTACTGCTTTACAAGATTTTGAAACATATCATTATATAGATGAAAATAATAAACTTCATTGTTATAAAATAATTTCTTCGGTATTAAAAGTAATTAATCTATAAATCAAAATATGAAAGAAGATATTGTATCACATAATATTGCTGTTAAATTATCAGAAAAGGGTTTTGATTACAAAACAACATACTCATACAATGAAGAACAAATAATTAACCCACTTGTCATTGAACAATATGGTGGTTTGTCTGACGATGGATATTACGAACTTACTAAAGATGGTGGTGGCGATTTGGAATGGGATTTTGTTTATATCTATAGTAATGAGTTAGTTAAAACAAACAGAATTTATGTAAATAGAAATACAGTTCCAGCACCAACAATATATCAAGTTGCTAAATGGTTAAGGACAGAACACAACATTGATATTGTGCCGACACCATTAAATAAGTCAACATTATTGATGGGTGGTGAGAAATATGCTCTTTATCTTTTTAAAGACGGACAAAGAATTATTCAAAATACAAATAAAGTTTGCTTTATAACATATGAAGAGACTTTAATAAATGGTATTAAATATGTAATTGATAATGTCTTATGAAAAATTATATCAGACTATTGGGAGAAAAAATTAATAAATCCAATAATAAAGTCCTTGAAAACATTTATTATTTCTTATGTGCAATTTATTATAAAGAGTAATGGGCAATTTGAATATAAAAAAATAATATGAAAATAGAAATTGAATATAATGGGGCAGTAGCGAAATGTATAGTGAACGGTAAACCAATAAACATTTGCAATAAGGACGAACAAAATATGATGTTCAGTGCTTTTCAAACAATTAAAAAACATATTGACAGAGAAAATGAACATACTAAAAAATAATAAAGAATTGCAAGTTGCTGTTAATGCGCACATTGGATGGGATATTAAAGTAAAAAATGCTCGTGGAAAGAAGTCATCTTGGATTAAATCCAGATTAAAAAATGCAACAAGGCGTTTGAGAAAGATTAATAAAAAAATCAATATCAATGACGACAATATCTAATAATTCTAAAAAACGTTGCGCAAAGGCATTCCCTTATAAAAGGATAAATAAGATAATTAAAACAGCAACAGATATTATTGAAGATGATATAAATGTTGCGATAGGCGAGTTTATTTATGATTATGATAATCCTCAACTCTATAATGTAATGTTGTTTTTACTCAAAGATAACTGTAACATGAAAGAGTTGAATAAATTTGATTATGTTAACATATGACAAAAAATGAAATAATACTACTGCTTAATAGAAAAATTAAAGAAGCGAAAGAAATGTCTAACCAAAATCACGGGCATAATACTGATTCTTGGAATACTTATTATAGCGGATTAGCACAAGGTTTAGAAGATGCAAAGAGTATTTTTGGCATGTTGGATAAACCTAATAACCGTAAAACAAAGAAAACAGAAGAAAACTTTTTAAGAACGTGTTAATATAAAGATTAACTATGACACAAGAAGAACAATATGGGATATATGAAGAAATATTCAATTTTATCTATGATAATGGTTGGCGTAGTTATCATACTTGGTATACATGCGGTAGTGCGGAGGTTATGTACGATGGTACAATCGAATTTTACGTATATGGTTCAAGCGACCAAGGAGACGGTGATGAGTGGACAGAACATTGGTCAATAGGCACTAACGGTAAAATTTATACTGAAGATAATGTTTATGATAATTTTGAAGATTTTAAAAGAGATTGGTAAAAATGAAACAAGAAAATAATTTTGACGATTTTACGCTTCAAGAAAAAATTGAAAGTGTAATGAGTATGTTAAACACTCCTATTTTTAGGAGGAGAATCGGCAATGAAGAAATTATAAAACTCATAGTAGAGATTTGTGAAGAAATGGGTATTACGCATTAAATATAATATGAAACAAGAAGATAAAGATTTGTTATTGAGAGACCTTTGCGGTAGATTACCGTATGGGGTTATCTTACAATGTTGTGAAACTGTTGGTGAGCGACTATGTTCAATAGATGACAAAGGATTAATCAATAATGATTATGACATTGAAGAAGTTAAACCTTGCCTCTTCCCAATGTCAGCAATGACTGAGGAACAAATTAAAGAAGCATTATCTACCAAACATAAAATAAATTTGTCTTCTGGTAAAGTTATATATTTGGATAGCTTAGATACATTTAAGTTTTACAATAAAAACCATATTGACGACAAAGGACTTGTCCCAATGAATTTAGCTGTTGACGCTACCAATTTAAATGTTTATTAAGAAATTTTAACAAGGGATTTTTGTTTCTCTTGTTATTTTTTTATATATTTGCATAAAATTAAAAGTGTAATGCATGAAAAAATAAATGAAACATATAGATAAATTTGTACTTAAAATTTTTTATCAATTTTTGCAAGATAAAAATTATTATATTTTATACGAAAAAAATTTAACTAGTATGGGTGGGTGGACTTATAGAAGACATTGTTTTTGTGAGCAATCCCCATCAAGTTTTCTTGCATCTATGAGTAATATTAATCCTATAAGGTTAATTAGTTTAGCATTCATGTGGAGAACTACTGAAGAAGGATGGAATTTTTGGAATAAAGTTAATGATGAATGGGTTTCTTATTACAATGGAAAAATTAAAAACATAATAATATGAGCGAATTGTTAGACCAACTTAAAGCATATATTAACTCAACAGAAGGACAAAAAGATATTTTTGAACTTAATAAAAAGGCAAAATTTAAACAATTGTTGCTTAATAAGTATCTGGACAAATTTCATATGATGTCAATATCTGAACGTAATTCATTGTTAGATAGAATGAAAAGTAAATATGAATCAGATAATTATTATTATCGTTGGATAAATAAAGGTATTGAACCTCCAAAAGATTTATATTACTACCTTTTAGAATATGGGTATAAATATGGCACACCAAATGAAATTAAGGATGCACATTTTGAATATGATTCTTTTATTATTGACAATTCTTGGATTATTACTTGTTGGTATGGTCAAGGAAGCGTTTGTAATTTAGAAAAATTGATTCAATGAATGTAATGATGAATAACAAGTATATATTAAAAATGTTTAAGGCATTTTTAAAAACGCAAGATGTTTATGAAATTTATATTAAATTATTATATAAATATCATAATTCTTCACGATTAAGTTGTATTCTTTTTTTAAAAGAAACAATTGAAGAACGCCCAAATAGACTTATTGTTGATGCTTTTCCTTGGATTGAATCAAGACAAACAAATGTTGACCCACGTAAATGGTCATTATTACACAAACAATGGGAAAAAAATATTAAAGAATCATTAAAGGATAATGCTTTTTAAGAAAAATTAACGAGAGATATTTGTATCTCTCGTTAATTTTTTGTATCTTTGCATAAATAATATACTCAAAATGAAAGTAATTAATTTTTATAAAGATAATAAATGTAACATCAATGACTTATTCTTATATAGTCATAATGATACAATAAAGGCAATTGAACAAGGAGTTTCTGTTATTCATACTTTTGCAATATCAGCATTAGATTTCTCACATTTACTTGATTTGGGATATGTAATAAAATTACATGAAAATAATAAGTGGTTTGAGATTAAAGAAGGTAATGTTGAAGGTACTGATAAAGAAATTAGAAAACAACACGATATTCGTAGAATATGGATAGGCGGTGGATTTAAAAATTATTTTTATAATTAAATTATGGATTATAACTATAAAATTAAATTATTAATACGTTTCCTTAAAAAGCATAAAGCATATCATAAATTTATGAGAAATGCATTGTCTTCTCAAGGAATTGGGTATAGAATAATATATTGCGAAGGAAGAACATTAAGCGAACATATTCAACATAATTTAAAATACAATAACGGAAGCAATATTATTGATAATGCATTCCAATGGGATGAAACAGAAGAAGGTAGTGACTATTGGTATGACTTATGGTCAAAATGGGATAACATTATTCGTTGTAAAATAAAAAACATATAGTAATATGAAAAATAAACAACTGTTGAAAGAATTTATTAGTTTTTTAAGACATGAAAATGTTTATACTGAATATGTTAATGAATTAAAAAAAGGTGAATCCTATCGTTCTAATTGCGCTACAATACAAGAAGAAAACGAATTAGAATGGTTAATTAATACAATAAAGAAATGTCCCGAAAATCTTATATTGGATGCATTTTCTTGGCCGTATACAATTAGTGATAACTGTATTGATTGGATGGAAATAAATGATAATTGGGTTAAAAAATTAAATAGAAATGACGTTACAAGTTTATTGGGGGACTGATTTTACAAAGCATAGAGGTTATGTTTTGTTTGATATTGAATACTATAAAACTAAAAGTGAATATACTAACGAATGGTATTCAGAAATTAAAGTATTACCTTGTGTAGAAGGTATTACAAGGTATGTTTATTCAAGAAAAGATGATAAAGCATTTAATGTTGAAGAGTTTATTAAAGATGCTGAAGAAATACAAGAACTAAGAAGATGGTTATGGGAAATTGAAGGTAACAGAGATGTAACACAACATCATAAAAGTAGATATAAATATATCGAAACAATGTTAACTAATTTTTCAGAAAAGTATAAACTTTATGTTAATAGAGATTAAATGAAAAAAAATATAATAAAATTTTTTCTATTCTTAATTTATTTTTGTGGAGTTATTTTAGCTTACGGAATTTTAATTAAATGTTTATTTTATTATTATAAATAAAAAATGGAATGGATAAAATTCACTGAGCAACTTCCACCTCGTAATGGCACTGAAATTATTATTGCAGTGCGAAATAAAAATAAAGAAGATGGAATTTGGTTATATGATGTCTGTTATTATAACGGAGGTGATATAACAGATAATGATAATTGGGAAGGAAAAGTAAATTGGGAAATTCCCATATATTGGTCATATATTAATAAACCAGAATTATGAAAAATAATGGTAAGAAAATACTAACTGAGTTTTTACATTTTTTAAAATCAAAACGTGTTTTAAGAGTATACTTGATTCGTCTTAAAAGTCAACCAGCAAAAAATTATAGATTTATAATAGACGAACATCCTAATGCAGATATTTTCCTCGCACTAACAGCAATGCATAATCCATCAGTTTTATTGAAAAATGCATTTGATTGGTCACACCTTATTGGGGATGATGTACATACTTGGAAAAATTTACATAATTGCTGGATAAGAAAACTTGAATATTTGAAAACAAAAAATTTATGATATATGGAAGCACAGAAGGATAAATACATAAAAGGCAGAAAATGTCGTAATATAAAATATAACATTGAAGAAACTATTGTAGGGTATGGATTGATGAAAATCAATGGCGAATGGGTCGAATCAGTCACATATAAAGGCACATGTAGATTTACGGGAGAAGAAAAGATGTATACCAAACAATTAACTGATTTTGAAAAGGAATTTGAACTACTATAATAGAACAAATAACGCATAAAAATGTGTGCATTTTAAATAAAAACGCACAAGGTTGGTAAAAATAACTGATTTTTAACCACTTATAAAACAATTTTTAGTAATATATTGATAATCAATAAGTTAAGTTATTTGTAAAATATCTAATATAAATACAAAAAATGCCATTTTTTGCGTTTATTCCTTTTAAGTTTTTTTGACATATTTTTTTTATAAAAAATACATTATGAAAGTATATGACGAATGAAAAAATGATTTTAAAAAGATTTTATTCTTTGCTTAAAAAAAACGATGCATTGCCTAATTTTTTATATAACATTAAGCAATATAATAATGACATTGATATATTGACAGAAGACGATATAATTAATTTTTTTATAGAAGAAATAAAAACTAAAAATGGGCGTTATATTGTTGACAATGCTTTTACATGGTCTTCAACATACGAAGGTTTTGCTTTTTGGAGCAAATTAGATGATGAATGGAGATATAATATATATCCTAAGAAATGTAATGGATATTCTTTTAAATAAAGAGGTATGGTATTAATATATACCGTCTCCTAATGCGAAAATATGTGTTTATCACAGGAGACTAAGTTGTACATTATTGGTACGTAATTCAAATGTAACTTTGAGGTAATAGAGAAAATATGTAGTATCTATCTAAGCAGTTTGTCCGAAACGTGGTGACAGAAAACTAAGTAACAAACCTCTCCTCTTTATTTAAAAACAATATTTAGAAATGAATAATATGGTTACAGTATATAAGCAAAATACGACAAAATGTACTAAGTGTTCAAATGTATTAGTATTTGACAATAACGATGTAAAAGAAATCAATCAAGGTGGTTGGGAAGAATATATTGTTAAGTGTCCAATTTGTGGGACACATATTCAAGTATGTTATATAAATGGTAATTGGAAATAAATATGGAAAAGGAATTATATATAGCACGAGATGATTATAGTTTGACATTAAGTGAAAATAAACCTCATTTGTTATGTAATGATTTATGGTTGGCTGATGGAGAAGTTTCAGTTAAAATAAATCCTGATTGGTTTCCTGAAATCACAAAGGAAAATTCACCTAAGAAAATAAAACTTATAATTGATTAAAATATGAAAACAAGTTATCCATATTATGTTGCAGTTAAAATTGATGAAGGAAAACTTCTTAAACTGTATAGAGACAAAAAATTTAAATCATATAATGAGTGTTATGAAATATTAAATAAATTCTTTACACTGTACCCTAATTCATATAAAAACAATCAATATGCAATCCTTGAATATACTAATCATATGGAATGCAAAATCATAACAATTATTACTGAAACAATTGAAACTCGTTTGTTAAATCCTAAATTATGAAAAAATCAAATTTTTGTTTTATTCGTAAGAATACATTAGAAATACAAGAACGCCTTAAGGAGTTAGGCGTTCCTCAAAATGATTTTGATGAAGGAAACCGTCCTTGGATTGCATATAATCATGGAATGTGGATAACAGTTGACGAAGGTCATAATAGATTGTTTCCAAATGATATTGATTGTGGCGATAATGAAGATTTATTTTTTGCTCTAGTAGCACTTCGTGACAATACTAATAATCACCAATGGTTCATTGCACAAGATACAATGTGGGATGAAAATTACTATGGAGAAGTAACAGTGTATTATGAAAAAGGAGATTGGTTATTGTGGAATGAATATTCATTTATGGAAGATATGCCTTCAGATTTTAAAAAAGCAACAGTAGAAGAAATTATAGAACATTTTAATAAAGAAAATGAGTCGTAATCCATATGTTATAAACGCAAATTCTTATCAAGAATATATTAAAACCACTGAAGATATAAAACATTATTGTAAAAACAATAATTGGATATATCAAGCTTGGCATAGTTTTCCTGGAGGTTATATGATTCAATATTGGGATAAAAGTCTTTTAAAAATATGTTTTGTAAAAGAACCAAAATATTTAAGGTATTTAAAAAAGAAAGGTCTTTAAATAAACTATGGATAATATAATTCAAGATTTGAATCATTATTGTGAAAACAATAAATGGTCATTAGTTAGTTGGTCAAAAGATACAAATGGACTTTATATTCTTTTTATGAATAAAAAAGGATATTTAAGATTTGGTTTTATCCAAAAACCAAAACAAATAAGATATTTAAAAAAGAAATATGGTGATTAACTATGATGTCAAAACAACATTTAATAAGAATTTTTATAAAGTTTCTAAAATATAATCAAGCTTATGATTCTTATCTTTTCCGTTTAGAAGAAACAAGAGGTAGTGAAGAATCTCAAGATTTTATAATAAGGTGTATAAAGAACGGACCAGATAATTTGATTATAAATGCATTTACTTGGATAACATCAAGTAAACAAAACAAAAGATGGGAAGATTTACATGCTGAATGGGTAAAATTTTTAGATAAAAATGGTTATAACATTTATTATTCATAAAAAAAATAAAAATTTGTAGAAGATTTTTTAGTGTCAGACCATATTATTGAAGCATAAATTAACAATTATTAACGAGATATATTTTTATATCTCGTTTTTTTTATGTATATTTGCATAAAGAATATTAAAATGCACAAAAACTAAAGAATGAAAGAAAAATATACTTTAAAACTTTTTATTGGTTTTTTAAAAAAAAATAATGTTTATGATGCATATATCAAATCTTTAATAGAATATAATTCTCCTAGGTTGATAGACCCATTAAATCTTATTATAAGAACAATAAAAGTAAGACCAAGGTCTATTATAGCAGATGCATTTGATTGGCGTAGTTGTAAATATTGCCCCAACAAATGGTATGATTTACATATGGAATGGTGGACATTATACAATAAACTCTTTGATTAAAAATGACTGTTATGGGAGATAAATATATATTAAAATTATTCATCGCTTTTTTGAAACAAAAAGGTGCTTATGATTACTATCTTATTGAATTATCTAAAGGAGAAAAATTTAGGTTTAACTATTGTAAAAAATGGTTACATCCAGTAGATTTCATAATTGATGTACTAAAACACGAACCAACTGAATTAATTGATAATGCATTTAGTTGGGAAAATAGCACCACCTTATCAAAATCACAATGGTGGGCAATAAATGATGAATGGGTTGATTTAATGATTGATAAATTTAAATAATGAAAAATAAACATATCCTTAAACTTTTCATAGGTTTCTTGAAAAAAAATAAAGCATATGATGAATTTTTGTATTATTTGGAAAAAGACAAATATTTCAGACTTTCTAGATTAAATGATTTAAGAAATCCAATAGAATATATTAAATTCATGATAAACAATAATCCAACAATGCTTGTTAATGATGCTTTTGAATGGTCAAACGCTAAAACAAGAACAAGAGGGAGTTGGTACAAATTACATAGCGATTGGTGTAAATATTATAATAATCATATAAAAAAAATAACATTATGATTGAATTGCAAAAACAATATACAGTCGAAGAAATTGGTCAAGACCAATACGACAATATTGAAGAATATAATAGAGTATTAACAGGACTTAAAACACTTGTCAAGTCATTGTTGGATAATGGGAAAGATGCTGAAGATATTGCTAAAATGTGTTGGCATTGTGGTTTTGAATATGCAACAAGTTATTATTTGCAAGAGGGTAAATTAAAACTTTAATATTATGAAACAAAACCATAAACTCAAACTGTTTATTCGTTTTTTAAAAAAATATAAAATTTATAACATTTTTTTCGCTAATAGTTTTTCTAATAATGGAACAAATGCAAGAACACTCTACAAATATGAAAGTGTTATAGATTTTATTGATTCTGAGTTAAAAGATAGCGGATGTTTAATTAACAAATCTTTTACTTGGGATGAAACAGAAGAAGGATATATATTCTGGTATAGAATATATAATAAATGGGAAAGAATTAGATGTATTATAAATGGAAACATACTATAAGCATAATATTATGAATCAAAACTATAAACTTAAATTGTTTATTCGTTTCTTAAAAAGAAATCATATATATAATCAATTCTTTGCTAACTCTACTTCTGCGAAAGGTTATCATTTAAGAAAAATTAATAAAAGAAAAGAAAATGTCATTGATTTTATTAATGATGAATTAAATACTGATAAGGGGTATATAATTAATAGAGCTTTCCATTGGGAAGGAACAGAAGAGGGGACTCACTTTTGGTATCAAATATACTGTAAATGGGATGTGTTAAGAAGATTTGCTTTTAATCCACATTTGTATTTTGAATAATTCTTTGCCCATTAAATATAAATAATTTACATTATGAAACTACATAAACTAATGAAATGTGAAACAGATATTGAAACATATATCATATCAACAAAAGATATAATCTCTATGAAACCAGTTAATAGTCAAGATGGAGAACCATATATCAAAGTTGAATACTATGATAACGAACTTTGTCTAAACAATACAATATTCTGCACAGAAGTTAATTCATATACACCTATTGAAATACCAATATTCAAAATTGGAATGAAAGTGAGAAATAAACAAACGGGATATGTGAATACAATTAAACAAATTACAACTAACCATTATATGTTTAATCATGGAGAATATGTCTTTGATATAGAAGATGGATTCCCAATAATGAAACAAAATGAATGGGAAGAAATTTAAACCATAAAAAAATTATATGAGTTTTATATTAGTTTTAATCGCATTTCTTTTATTTTCTTTTGTTGCAAAAAATACAAAAAATAAATGGATTGTCTATATAATAGGAATATGCGCTGGTTCTATCTTAACCTTTCATATAACATTGGACTACGCAGAGAATAAAATTAAAAATATAGAAAAACAAATATTGGAATATATCGCATCAAAATAGTAATTATGAAATTTACGAAAGGAAAACTTAAGATATATGACCCCGTAAAATATAGTAAATCAAGAAATAAGGATAAAGGATTTGGTTGTTATACTGTATATTATGGTCGTGTTTCATTTGATGTGTATGGAGTTTATTCGCCTAAAGCCGCAGTTAGAACTATTATTAAATGTTTAAAAAAAGGGCTTTTATGAAAATTTATTAATTATGAAACAAGAAGATAAAGAACTACTAATTAAAGACCTTTGTGCTAGGTTGAATACAAATTTGGTTTGTTCTATCTATAGAACAGATGACTATGGTGTAGGATATAGAGACGAAATTTTAAGCGGATATTGTAAAGGTGATATTTGGAATGAATTTTATTTCGGAGACGATTGTGGTATTGGTATAGACAATGTTTCAAAGATTAAGCCGTACCTTTTTCCTCTTTCAAGTATGACAGAGGAGCAAAAAAAAGAGTTGGCAGAAATAAACCCTGAATTTTATTCGTTAATCTGTTGGGATGGTGATATATACATTAGTAGCATGAACATACGAGGTTATGATTGGCTCAATAAGAACCACTTCGACTATCGAGGTCTTATCCCAAAGGGGTTAGCGAATGATGCAACAAATCTTAATATATATTGAATTATGACACAAAAAAATACAGAACTTTTGTTAAAAGACCTTTCTTGTAGAATACCTTATGGCGTTATTGTAAATGTTAATGGAATATCTAATGTAAAGTTAACATCTGTAAGTTGGTATTGGGAAATTGGAGTTGATGATGGTTCTACTAATTTATATGCTATTTCTGAAATAAAGCCTTATCTTTTCCCAATGTCAAGTATGACAGAGGAACAGAAAGAAGAGTACAGAAAGGTGTGTGAATTAGATACTGAAATACTTTCAAAACACCCTATGGACGGAACCCCATTTCCCGCATTGTATTACTCTCAAGATTGGCTCAATAAGAATCACTTCGACTATCGTGGTTTAATTCCAATGGGATTGGCAATTGATGCCACTAGTTTAAATATATATTGACTTATGATAACAAAAAAATATTTATTAAGAATTTTTATAAATTTTTTAAAATACAATAAAGTCTATAATGCTTATCTTTTACGCTTAAACGAAGAGAAATGCGGAATAGAACGCTCCAAAAATTTTATTGTTAAATATATTAAAACACAACCAGAAAGTTTAATTATGAACGCATTTCCTTGGAGGACTTCAAGAGGACAAGAAAAATCATGGGGTGTATTACATCGTGAATGGTTGATTTTCTTAATAAGAAATGGTTTTAAAGTTTAATGAATATTAATAATATATGAGAAAAAAATATATTCTTAAACTCTTTATGGCATTCTTAAAAAAGAATGGTGCATATGAAATTTTCTTACAAACTCTAAAAGATTATACAGAACAACAAAATAAATATATATACCAAATATCAGAACCAATACAATATATTACATCAACAATCACTTCAGACCCAAGATTCTTAATAATTAGTGCATTTGATTGGTCAAAAGCCGAATATAAAAAAGTAAACTGGGGAAAATTAAATAGTGAATGGTCTGAATTAATAGAAAAAATAACAAAACAAAATTAAATATGAACGGAAAAACATTTTTTTTAATAGTACTTTTAAACTTGTTCATTTGGATTATTGTTGGAGTATTAATGCAAAAAGAGGATGTAATCATAAACGAAACAGATACTCATATAACAGTTAAACAATATCGTATGTATAATGCAGATAGCGTTATTAACATATATAAAAAACCAATACGATATGAAGGTGTTGTAGTTAATAAAACTTCTCGCTTCCATGGAGTTGTTGGAAAAGGTGGGCATAGAAAATACTATGTGAGTGTCAAATATAACAATAAAGAAATAAAATTAAACGGTAGAAATCTATATAACAAATATAATGAGGGGGATAAAGTAATCGTGGAAGAAAAATTCTATCCAATAGAAGAAATTAACCTATATGAAAAATAATAAAATATAATGTTATGGATAATAAAGTTAACGTAGCAGAATTGCTAAAAAATTGTCCAACTGGAATGGAACTTAATTGTACAGTATATGATGATGTTAAGTTTGATAAGATAGATGAAGAAAGTGATTACCCAATTCGTATTACAATAGGAAAAGGAGGTCATGCCTCATTAACGAAGTTTGGGCAATGGACTAATAGTAATATCGCTAAGTGTGTTATCTTCCCGAAAGGTCAAACTACTTGGGATGGATTTGCACAACCTTGCAAGTTTAAGGATGGGGATATTATTGCTGATAGTCATTTCAAGACTATTTGCATTTTTAAGGGCGAAGGAAGTATTAAAGGAACAGTTGATTTTTATTGCGGAATTGATAATAGTGGTAAATACTTTTTTATAAAAGATATTGAAGACCAAGATGAACATTTTGGTGATATTAAAGGATATAATTTTGCCACAGAAGAAGAAAAGAGGAAATTATTTGACGCTATCAAAAGAAATGGCTATCGTTGGGATACTAAAACTAAAACCTTGGAGAATTGGACTATTCAAGATGCGAAGGATGGGGATGTGATATTTTATGATGAAGGATGGACTTGTATTTTTAAGCGTATTCATGGAATATGGTATAGTTCTTACTGTTTTATAACTAGTGATGGGGAATTTCATACTGGTTATGAAGAACATGCTGTTGATTCTACAATTAATGGTAAAGCTCATTTAGCCACCAAAGAACAATCTAATCTCTTGTTCCAAAAAATGAAAGAAGCTGGATATAAATGGAATCCAGAAACTAAAACTTTGGAGAAGTTGCTGAAGTTTAAGGTTGGAGATATAGTAAAATCAAATGGTTCTGATAAACATTATACTATCAAAGATATAAAACTTGATAGATATGTATTATCTAACAATAAATTTTTAAAATTTACAGATGAGTATGATTTTGAATTAGTCACAGACAATTTCGACTTCAATACTGTAAGACCGTTTGATAAGGAGTGGGATAGAATTAAAAGTGTAATGTCTTCAAACAATAAGTTTGATATTAACACTTTGAAACCTTTTGATAAGGTGTTAATGCGTTCTTCAAATGCAAGAGAATGGGTGGCAACATTTTATTCACATTATAATAACAATAAATTTTATGGATGTGGAATGTGTTGTAACCAATGTATTCCATATGAAGGCAATGAGCATTTGATTAATACAACAAATGATTGTGATAAATTTTTTATAGTTTGGGAGGAATATTAAATGAAAGCATATACATCAATAAATTATATGGATTTATCTCTTGAAGAAGTAGAAAAAATTAGCAAACGAATATTTCATGTGGAAGGTAGAAATAACGGATTACTATACAATGGTAAAGTTATTCTATCAGTTCCGATGGATGGCAACGATTTTACAATTGAAGGTTACTTGAAAGCATTCCCCGATATTGTTAATTGTAAAGATGATTTAAACAAATTTATTGATATTGTTAATTGGACATGACAATGGGAAGTAAATATATTTTAAAATATTTCATAGCATTTCTAAAAAGAAAACGTGCCTATAGGGAATTCTTAAAACTTATGACAGATGATAGAAATTTTAGAATCAGTTATAAAATAGATTTGAGCAACCCAACAGATTATATTACTTTTATGGTACAAAATCAACCAACACTGTTAATTAATAACGCATTTGATTGGACAAAATCAAAAAATATAAAAAGAGGACAATGGTATGATTTGCATAGAGAATGGCATCATTTGTGTTCTGTTTTAATGGAAAAAATTCAATGAAAAATAAACATTTACTAAAATTATTTATTGCATTTCTAAAAAAACATGGAGTATATGATGAATATCTATACCAACTCTATATAGGAGAACATTATAGATATGTTAATAATAAAAATATGTCTAATCCAATTTCTTTTATTATACAGAAAATTAAACACAATCCCCATGAATTAATTGCAGATGCTTTTGACTGGTATAACACTAAATATAGTGTAAGCGTATGGTGGGTAATAAATAATGAATGGTTTGAATACCTTAAAAAAAATGTAATATATGGAACAAAAAGATAAACTCCGAATATTCATACGTTTTTTGAAAAAACATAAAGCATATCATAATTTTTTAAGTAATTGCTTTTCAAATAATGGATATAGTATGAGAAGCAATTTAAGAAATCGAAAGACAGTAAATGATTTTATTAATTATGAATCAAAAAATTATTGTCTATTCATTGATAAAGCATTTACATGGGGAGAAACAAATGAAGGGTACAGATTTTGGTTTACTATATATAAAGAATGGGAAAAAATAAGATATTTAATTAACAAAAATTAACGAGATATAATTGCATATCTCGTTTTTTTATTATATATTTGCCTTATCAAATAATAATACTAAAAACGAAATGGTAATAGGAATAAAAGGACACCCCAAAAGAGGCGAAGAAGTAATTAAACTATTGAAAACGTTAGGTGGAAGAACTAAATATACTTTCAGCGGAGAAGAATTTCAAAAAGGTGTCTATTGGTATATCAGTTCCATCGGTTTAATCAATTGGCATATTGAATCAAGAGCGTGGAATGTGAAAATGTTTACACTTGAAGAATTTGAAAAACAATTCCCTTTCAAAGTTGGCGATAAAGTTGAACATTCAACACAAACATATCTTTCTAATGGCAAAATTGTTGATATGAAATGGGAAGAAGAATCTTCAACAGTAATTTATAGAGTTAAATGGAATGGAGAACTAAAAGGAACATTTGACCACTTAGTAAAAGCATTGAAATAATATGGGACTTTATTATATAGTAATTACAAAACGTAATCAAAATAAAATAGGCAAAATATTGATGGAAAACAAAGTGTTATATAATAATAAACCTATAACACAAGAAACTTGGAATGAAATAATAAAAAAAGCAGAATATATAACATTCCATGATAACGGAAAATTTCTGAATTGGTGGAATACATATGACAAACCAATAAGATTATATCTATATGAAGAAATACCAATATATGCATTCAGAGATACAATCCTAACAGGAAAATATAATCCAAGTGATTATGACCATCTCTTTATGTCAAGAGAATGTATGATACCAAAAAGAAAATATTATTATTATTAATGGTAGAATGAAAAATAAAAAGAATTTGAAACTATTCATAGGTTTTTTAAAAAAACATAAAGTTTATGAACAATATTTGGATGCGTTAATAAAAGATAGACATTATAGAGAGTCTATTGGTGAACAAATCAATCCAATTTATTTTATCGTATCTTGTATTAAAAATAATTGTATGGGTAGATTAATTAATTGCGGTTTTGAATGGAATAAAGCAAACTACCCAAACATTGATTGGGTTTATATTAGCACCCAATGGGATTATTGCAGAATATCAAATTTAAAAAAAATAAATTATAAAATAAAAAATGACACAATACGAAATCTATAACATTGTCATAAATACCAAATGGGAAGATACTACACTTAAATTCTCTTCAAAAACAGAAATATCAGAAATGGTAGCATTCTATAATGATAATGTTTCATTTGTGGTACATGCAATAAGATTAAAAGAAAACAAAAACAAATACTCATTAGTAGTTAAACAAATAATACCAAATGAAAAATTTGATATTGATTTAAATGATATTGATATTGATTGGAATAATAATAACCTTATATCAATGAAAGTATCAGAAATGATTAAATACCTAAATATACATAACGAATTCTTAAAAAAGAAATAAAATAACAACTATGAAAATTTTAAAACAAGACCAAAAGATATTCCAACAACTTAAACCCAATAATAACGTAATATCATACATCGTTTCACCATCCAAAATGGGAAGAATGGCAGAGTTTGATGATAATACAAAAATCCTAGTGGAAACAAAAGGAAGTGATTGGGAATTTATAAATGTTGTACAAAAACAAGTAAAAGAACTTGGAGGAGAATTAATCATTATTAATACATTTGTAGATAAAGAACAAAGAAAAATAACAGAATATAAAGTTAATTGGTAATAACATATGAAATTCTATCATGGAACTTCAAAAGAAAATTGGGAACTTATACAAAAAGAAGGAATACTATTCGGAAGATTATTAGTGGATAATAAACTAATATCAAGATGTACATACCTTGCAACAGATATTGAAGAAGCAAGATATTATGGAGAAGTAGTATTGGAAATTGAATATGACCCATATAAAAATAAAAAGTTAAATAACTATTGTGATGATTGCTGGCAATGCAGAGTCTATGAACCAATAGAGTTATCTAACGTTAAGGTAATCGAAATAAAAGAATCTAAAAAATAATAATCAAATATGGAAATTTTTATTGATTTAAAAAAGAAAATGACAGAAATCATTGGCGAATTGCCAAATGAAATTATTAAAATTACCGTTACTTATGGTAGTGAAGAAGATGTAAATACGTTTTTCAAAGATGAATATTTCTTTAAAAAAGAAAATGTCTTTGTAAATGATAATGACCACTTGGCTGGTGGACTTTTACTAAATTGTGTAGATGGGGAAATAATTGAACATGAAAACCCACAATGGTTTACTTGGGATATAGTGGAACTTTTTACCAACCAAAACATAGACATAACATCAATCACACAAAAAGAATTTGACGATTATGTTGCCTCATTAGATAAATGAGGCAATAACAAAATATAACTATGACAGATTCATATATGGGAGATAAAAACGAATAATTAACTAATAAGTTTTTTTAGAATAATATATAGGAAAAACGTTAAAAAAAACTGTTCTGTGTATAATTTCTGGAAAAATTTTCAGGAAAAAAAATAAGTTAAAATATGTTAAAAAAACTGTTTTGTCCGTAATTTTCTGGAAAATTTTTTGATAAAAAAAATTAGGTTAATAATTTGTTTATTTCATATTTTATTTATACATTTGCATTGTGAATTTTAATATAATATGTTATGTTAATACGGCGTGAAAGTTATTTGCTATGTATGAACTATGTGATAATATTTATCATATCATTTCATTTACTTGGTTTAGATATATTTGGTAAATATATGAATCATGTTATTGGTTACATATTATTTACTTTTATTTTCGTTTACTATTGTTATGGTGGTATATTTAATATAACTCGTAAGAAGTTACGCAAGTTATATCCTTGTGATTACATACAATTGCGTTATGATACAGATTTACAAAATCGTAATATTACTCGTTTAGAGTGTAATATGGTTAATTATTCTGATAATTGGTATGATTTAGATAAGTCAATGTTTGGTTTTGTTAATGGTGTTATGGATAAATCATTTTATGACAAACATTTACGTAGTATTCGTACTTCTGAGGAGTTGTTTAATGAATCTGAGCGTTGTTTAATGTCTCGTAGAGTTCGTAGGTCATATGATATGCATAAGAGTGATTTATTATCATTTCGTATATTATATGGTATATTATATATATTTTTGAGTGTGTTATATTTTTTAATAATATTATATCGTTAATATGATTGAGTTAAAGAAGTGTAGTAGTGATATATCTACATTATTTGAGGAGTATTTAGAAGAATTATCTAAGCCTAAATACGATTATTATGGTTGTGGCAGTCGTTATTTTGACGATTGGTATGATGATGAGTGGGACAATTATTATGATGATTACTATGATGGCTGCGGTAATTTATTTGGTGGTTATCATACCCATCACAGTAAAAAAAAAAGGAGTACTATAGATGATACTACTGTAGTTAAGAAGGGTCATAAGCGTGGTAAACGTGGTAAGAAGAAGTTTACCAATAAGTGTGTTCCTTTGTATGATTATGACAAGGATGCGGTATCTTTGTATGACAGTGATGAGGTTACGATTTATTTTTATCGTGACATAAATAATCCTGATGATAGGGACATTTATTATAATCTTTATGAGTTTAATGATTTCTTAGAGAATGAGGGTATTTATGTTAGTGAATATGAGGTACGTCAATTGATGAATCGTAATATTAGTCATTGTTGTATTGACCCAAGTGTTATTGGTATAAAGAGTGAACCTTGGTTAATTAGTGATAGCAGTTATGGTGGTTTATCATGGAACGTTAGTGGTGACAATGATGAGTTATTGTCTCAAGAGTATTCTTTACATCCTTCTGATGAATTACCTTTTTAATTAAAAATAATATATTGATATGAAATATCGTCCTAATGAGCGTTTTGATGCTTTATTTAAAGAGTTTATAGAAAAGCAGAACACTGCTATTAGTAATTATTATAATAACACTAGTCGTTATTATGGTGGTTGTGGTTATACTGTTTATTTTTATGAATGGAGTAACATAAATAATCGTCCTCGTCAATTTGGTAGCCCTGAGGTATTTTTAAAGTATCTTGAAGAGAGTGGTATTAAGTTTACTGATTATCAGCAGACTCGTATTAAAGAAGGTAAGTGGATGTATGCCTCTTGTATTCCTGGAAAGAGTGAATTAATATTGGTGGATAGTTATATGCAATTACGTGAACGTTTATCAAGTCGTTGGAGTAGTTAAGTTTAAATAAGTTTAGTTTCTTAGATATTTATTATTAAATAAAATTAATAGTAATATGTCTAAGAAACTTTTGTTTGGTACTCATAATAGTGGTACTAGTAGTAAATTGGTATGGTGGCAATATTTATTTGCTCCTATAATGCATTTGACAAGTCGTTGTCAGTCTCGTAGTATATCTGAACAGATTAGTGATGGTATAGTATTATTTAATTTTCAAGTATGTTATTACAGAAATGATTGGCATTTCAGTCATGGTATGTGTATTTATACTGATAAGTTAATGGATGCCATTCATATGATTCAAGATGAATTGAATAAGGATAAATCTAAGAAGATATATATTCAATTATCATTAGATAAGAATTTTTTAGTTGGTCAGAATATAGATGAATATAAAAAATTGGTTAATTTATTGATTACTGAATATAATAATGATAGATTAATCTTTATGAGTTGTATTGTAGAAAAGGGTGAAATATTATATAGCAATCCAAAGCATGGTTTAAAATATATTGAGCATTATTGGACATTAACTTGGGGTAAGTTAAATGGGAAATCATGGTTGGATAAGTTACCATTGCCAAAACGTCATGCAAAGAAATTTAACAAAGGATATATTGAATCTTGTAAGAAGGATGTATTGATGTTAGATTTTTATGAAATAAAATAAGTACTTAATTAAGTACCTATATACCAAAAATCCTTACCGTATTTTTACGGTAAGGATTTTTTATAAATAAACATTAAAAAAGTATGAGAATTAAATGATTAATTTTTTTTCAAGAATATTCCAGAATTCAACAAGATAATTATCATTTTCTGTTGGGTCAATTTGTTTATTTTTAATTCTGGTAACTATGCCAGGAAATTCTTCTTTCAAAATATTATATATGATTTGTCCTTTAGATAAATAAGGTTTATTTTCAAAGACAATTTCATATTGTTTATATACATTTGATTTAAATGTGTTGAATTCAGTTTGTGTCATAGTTGTTGTGTAGATAAGTACTTAATTAAGTACCTTTATTAGAATCTTAGGTTAGTATACATATCTTTTTCTTCTTCAGTCCAAGGAATATTAAAAAAACATTTATGTTTTAATTGTTTCATAATTTTCCTTCTTTTTTTTCTTTGTTCTTTATCGAATTGATACCCTTTTCTTGTTGATTTGTTTTTTGGTTTTTTATTTAGTCCAAATTTCTTTTTATCTTTTACAGTTTTCATAAGAGATTATTTTTAAACAAATCAATTAAGTTATCAGTTTCTTTTAACGTATCACCATTTTGAAGTTTACGCCCAATTGTTATTTTTTTCATACGTCCATCATGATATATATGTACATCATAATAATGTATCAAATCAGTTGATAAATGTGCCATTGATGTTGTCACAATATTATCTTCATCTTCATTAATGGCATCTTCAGTCTCATCGTATGTGACACATTCTTTATAATCTTCCCAATTAGGAAGTGATACCAATTGTGTCCAATCTTCAATTGAGCTAACAAATATTATACGTTTCATAATTACTTATTGTATTTTACAATAAATATACGTATACTTCAATATTTGAACTAATAAATGTATTTTTTATGATATTTTCTACACGATTCCAATCACCACCTGCAAGTCCACAACCAATCTTAGGCATATGAATTGTTAATGGCATTCTATGCATTTGAAACATCTCTATAATAAACTTGAAACCCTTCTCAAGCGCTTCATAATCCAAAGGTATTTTACCATTCTTAGGATATATATCATACTGTCCAATGATATTAGCCACAATGATATTATCTGCTACTTTAGCAAACGATACAGACCCAAGTCTATTATCTTTATTCGAAGCTTTAATAAACTCAAAATATCTTTCTTTTGCTCTTGGATATTTCTTACCCAAAGGTACTACAAAACCCTTGCCCCATGCTCCAATAGCGTTACAGCAATGACATATTACTGAGTACTTACCTTCATGTATAATTGGTTCTGTAGCGTCTCCCTTAATATATTTAATTTCCATTAAACTTCAGTTTGATTATTATTAAGATTATTAAAAAACTCTTCAATCTCCTCAAAAGGTATTGGAGTATAATTGTGGAATTCACAGTTAACGTTGTAATACCTTCCAATAGGGTCTGTGGGTTCATATACGAAGTCATCCATCTTACCCTTGAGATGAATGTGCCCATGGATGTTTCCTCTGAAGAACTTAACTTCTGATGATGCAATAGGAACATGTGTACATATGAACCCTTTGTAATTAACGCATCCCATCACGGGAATTCCCATAGCAGATAAACGTTCACATACTTTACGAGTATCATGGTTGCCTCCCACAACATATTTAATACCATGTAAACGATTCATATACTCTTCAACCTTACGATGGTCTTCCATTACAACGTCACCAAGGATATAAACAACATCCTTCTTCTTAACCTTTTGATTCCAATTTTTGATGATAAGTTCATCTGACTCCTCTGCACTCATCCCTCTGAGTCCTTCACAAAGATTCTTGTGACCAAAATGAAGGTCACTAATAAAATATACTGCCATAAATTGATTTGTTATATAAAAGGTACTGAATTAAGTACCTTAAATAAGGTTTCTTAATTTGTTTACAAAAATACGAAAAAATATTTTAAAAAATAGTTTCCGTTTTATAAAAAATGTTAATTGTTATTTTATATATGAATAAAATGGAGTGTGATGACACACCCCATTATTTAGGAAGAGTTACTTTACCAGTTAATGATTGGCATAAGAAAAATACCATAACCATCTCCCAATAAGTAATATCTCTTACTTGAAAAATTTGGCTAATAGTTTCATTCCATAACCACATATATACAAAACAGAATAGCAATCGTATGATTATATATACTATCCATACAGTTACTCTATTTGTTTTTGGTTCATGCTTTGGAATTCCCAATCTTTCTCTAATAACTTCTCTAATTTCGTTTTCTGTCATTATTTCTTCAATCGTTTTACTTTTTCATACTCTTCGTCACTAATAATAACATTGCCCCAATCATCTTCTTCTTGCTGACTATTGCACGGAATAACGACAACTTGTTTTACACATTTTAAGTAATGTGCTTTTCCACAATAAGGACAAGCATATAAATTAGAGTCAAATATTTCAGCATTTCGCTCCATTATATCTGTATCAGACTCTCTCCCACATCTTGAACAAACCATAGTTTTATTTTTTATAAGGATTAATATTATCTATAGGACACCAAGCAATAATGTTTGCTTCACGATACTCCCAACCATCACATTCACCCCAATAACTAGTGTCAACGTGGCCTTCTTTAAGTGTAATCAAATAAATTCCACTTTCAGTAGGCGTACCTGTACGCCATTCAATATTTTGTTTCTTTTTATATGATTTTTCTTGTATTTCATAGGCAGATAGGAGTGCTTCGGCAAAGTTCTTAACACTCAATATTGCCGAATCTGTTTCATGATTTTCAGCACACCATTGCAAATCACGAATTAAGTCATCAAATTTAGCACCACTTATCTTTGCTAAAAGTGCCAAATCATAATGTGTTCCATTTACTTGCGCTCTCATTGTATTTGTTCTGCAAGCATTGTAAATATTGCAATCTAAAATAATGTTTTCCTTCATAGTTTTAATATCCAATTAAATTTTCATACTCATCAATAATGTCATCAATAGACAAACCACTATTTTCGTTTTCTCTCACAAAATTAATCAAGCAAAAAGGGTCATATTCAATTCCCCTCTCTTCTGCTATCTGCAAAATTTCAATATCGCTCATAATAATCTATTTTTTAATTCAAGTGCAAAGGTAAGAAAAAAATTTGATATAACCAAAGAATAAGGTACTTTTTCAAGTACCTTATTTATCTTTTTTACCATCCACAACGAGTATCATCTTCTTTTACAACGAACTTTGTTGTAGGTTCTATAAATTTGCCATTGACATAATCTGTGCCCGTCTTGTGGTAATGTAAACCCATAATGTGAGAATTGGGGTCAAGGTATCTCATATCATAATCGTTAGCGTCATGGACGGGATAACCCATAAATGTTTTAGGCATTTTACCCAAGAACACCACAGCAACTTTGCCACCATTATCAAGATATGATTTACAAATGTTATTATTATACCCGTTATATGATAATGTTACATCATAATTAAGATATTTTTTAGCAAGTGCAATTCGTTGAGGCATTTTTGTGTAGTCATAAAATTGCACATCGGGAAATATCTCCAAGATGTTTTTACCATCAAGGACAAAATCTTCGGGCGACAAATCACTTGTACCATTCAAACGAACAGAAAACTCCATTCCTTTGCGTGTTGCAATCATTCTCTCCCTCTCAATCTCCTTAATAAGCAAACGCATAAACAATTCTTTGTTTTCAAAAAACAACTTTGTTTTCTTGATACGTGACTTATTAATGCTACTCTCTTCAAAACCACGAGCGAGAATATCACCCTTATTTCTACCCGCACCATTCAAACAAAATGCTCTACAATGTTTGCTATTGGGGCAAACTTCATATCCACTCATATTTGCAGGGGCAAGATACAAGCAATATGTTGCAGTACCATTATTATATGAATAATTCATTTTTGCGCTTTTAGCAACACCACCAAGATAAGATACGTTAGCATTTTTTCTCAATGCAGTAAGGCTCATTTCTTCAAACATAGTTTATTGTTTTAATTGTTATTATTATTTCTTTTTGACAATGCAAAGGTACGAATTTATTTTGATATACGCAAGTTTTTTGGCAATTATTTTTTATTTTTTTTACCGAAAATTTACGGATAAAAACTGGATTAATATGCTTATTTTTTCACGTCACAAAAGTACGCAAAAAAATTGAAATGGCCAAATAATTTTAGTTAAAATTTCATTTACGGAAAAAAATAGTTAAAAATGTTTGGTAGTTTAAAAAAAATGTTGTACTTTTGTGGTGTGAAATCATATATAAAAAAAGCACCCCCATTTGGAGGTGCTACCAAACATTATGAGAACATTTATATATAAAGAAGATTATCGTGTACTTACTACTCTACTAACCAATTCTTCTGTAATCGCAAATTCTTTCATATCTGCGTCTTCTGCAAGTGTTCTTGCCTTTTCAAGCGCATCGCCCTCATCACTCGCTTCTACCGTCTTTGTGATACGAGCATTATAATTCAATTCAATACTATATACTGCCATAATTATATTTTTATTCGTTAATGTAAAGACGATTGTATGCCATCAAAACATGTTCTGTTGTTAATGGTGTATGTTCGTCAAGTTCAAGATACTCTCTTGCGTTTTCTTCAATGTTTTTCGCAAGTTTCATAAACTCCAACTTTGGATACTCCATAAAATACATTTTGCCATTATAATTAGGGCAAATTGCAAACCCATCAAACAAATCAAATTCAAGAATGTGTTTCTTGTTGTCGCCGAAAATAGGGTCTGCCAACTTAATTTTCTGTCTGCTCACAAACTTACTTTGTGTTGCCTTTTCAAAATCTTCTACTTTATAATCTGTCATATTCTTTATGTTTTAAATTCAATGCAAATATACAATAAAAAAATTGGAGAAACAAATTTTACTCCAATTTTTAATATTATTTAACATTCAACATATTCTTCATTGTTAATGGTTATTTTATTCATTTCCCAATCATATTCAATGTTTGGCATAGATAAATAAGGAAAATAAATTATATAACCTATTTGCCCATAAGAACAATATAATGGTTGAACCCCAATTATAACTCCAAAAAATTCTTTAGGTGTTAAAAATCTCTCCCAATTAAATCGTTTATTTTTTATACGGCGACATATTCTTTTTGTAATATCAACATTCATATTAGATATAGTTTTTAATGAATTTCATTACTTCCTCAACATCTTCTTGAATGGTATCATTATGTAAGCATAGAACTTCATCATCGCCCTCATATTGCGCTAAAACAACTTTTCTTGTAGATGGGCAAATTCTAATAATGATTTCACCACTTACCAATTTTTCTTCTGCTCCCATATTACTATTATTTAATATTGTTAAACTCTGTAATTGAAATAAGACACTCATTGCCACTATAATGGTCTGTTATAGTGATTTCCTTATAACCATTTTCAAAGTCATTAAAATCTCTATCACAATCGTTTTTAGCAATGCTCTCTTTTGCGTCTTCAAGATAACTATTTGCTGACTCTATTGCGTCCTCTCTATTAGTAAAAGGAACCACATTGTTATAAATTTCATCAAAATACGATGTGTACGATACGATAAAAATTGATTTTCCCATAGTTTTATTAGTTTAATTATTTCCTTAATTGCTTTGCAAAGGTACGAAATTAATTTGATATATGCAAGGTTTTAAAAGAATATTTTAATATATTTTTTTATAAAAACCACATGCTTTTTTCACACCACAAAAGTACGAAGAAAAAATGAAACTACCAAATAAAAAAGGGAGAATTTTTCAATTCCCCCTTATTTTTTTAATCAATGAATTTCAAAATCCTAATTTTAGGTTCTTTAGGTTCTTCAATCTTAATTGAGAAAGAAATGTTTGGTTCAGCAAATTCAATGATATTCATACCATCAATATTTGCTTTAATGCAGTCCTCTCCATTTGAAAAACCTTGCTCTAACTTTCCATATTGTCCGTGAGTATAATCAACCCCAACATAAACGTGTTCTTCATCAATGAGAACGTAATACAACTTTGTATCAGTCGCTTGTGGTCTTTGATTTTGCTTATGCCAATAATAGGTATTTTTTAAACAAAAACCCTTATTTTCTGCAAGGTTTGAAAAATTAACATATTCTAATTTTATATTTCCAACACCACTTGAAAGATAGTTATAGTAATCTTCCACACTTGCGAAAATGTGATTTTTAAAAATAGTGTTAGTCCAATCAGCAAAACCACTTGCAGTTTCAACAAAACACCAAAGATATGTGTCACATACACTTTGAGTGAAACAATATGCTTTAATTCTAAAAGCAACCAAATCACCATTTATAATTGCATAATATGTCTTACCAAGAACAATATTTTTTGGCAATTGAGGTTTATACAACTTTAAGCAATACCCACTACTTGAATAATTAATTTGTGGGACATTCTTAAAATTAGCAAAATTTGTTGTTACAACCAATTTTCTACCCATTACCATTTTGTTTTCCATAATTGTTGTTTTTTAGTTTATTAAATTGTTTAATTGTTTTGACAATGCAAAGATACGAATTAATTTTGAATTGACAAAGTTTTTAATCAATTTTTTTTACTTGATATGCAGATACACTATTAAAAAAGTCATTTGCATATTGTTTGAAATAAAGTAAAAAAACTTGCAAGTCCTCAATCATTCTATCTAAAACATTATCACTAACGTAATTACTTTTAAGATAAACTTCTAATAGCGCATAACCTCTAAAAAGTTCTTTTTCGGTTAAACGATAATCAGTCATTAATTGTTCTTTAATTTCTTGATGGTAAACACTTACACCATGTCTTGACAACATTATATAACCACCATAACCAATTTTCCACGCAAAATAACTATTGATGTCAATTTTTGCTACTTTATTTTTGCATAACAAATTCCAAAGTTCTTTGCTGAAATTTTCGTCATTATCCTTAATATAATAATATGTATCATAAATGTCTTGCGCCATTTCAACTTGTTCTTCTAACGCAACAATTAATTTAGAAATTGTTTCTAATTTAATCTTATAAGAAACACTTTCTCTCATCATTTTTACTGACTTGTTTGCGTTGAAATTTCCTAATACAATTGCCATAATTTTGTGTTTTTAAGTTTGATAATGCAAAGGTAAGACTTTTTTTTGAATTGGCCAAATTTTTACTTAAAAAGTTCAGGAATTTTTATATCAATTTTTGGTCTTTTGATAATATCAATATAATTTGTATCTCTTCTATTTGTTGCAATTTCAATTGCAGTTGATATTGCCTTTTCCGTATCATTGATACTAAATGCCCAACCCTTACTCTCTTTAATCATTCGTTTTGGGGCAGTTGAATAAGAAACGAATAATGCAGTACCGCCATGATTTGCGCCCAAACCAAATGTATTGATATTATAATAAGGTTTACCAATAACCATTTCATACAACACACCATCAACAATAAGATATTGTGACATTTCTTTTTTTAATCGCTTAACAATATCTTTTTTTGTTTCATATTCCCCGTAATTAGTAAAATCACAAACAAGATTTTTTGTTTTTGCAAAATATTGAGAACCTTTTTTTCTCCATGCAATTAAATCATCAAGCGCATTTGTAATTGTATTATCATAGGCAAGATTAAAGTTAAAAAAACTTCTTTTGTAAAACTTACCATTATAATAATACACTTCCCAATCATTCCATAAGTCAATATAAGCCAATTTAAGACTATCAAATGTAGTCTCTTGAATGTTTGCCCACACACTCTCAAAAACCTCTTTATATCGTGTTTTACGGCACTTTGGAGGAATGTAACCCTCATAGAATTTAATAGTAGTTTCAATTTTCATAGTTTTACTTTTTTAATTACAATGCAAAGGTAAGAATTTATTTTGATATATGCAAATAAAAAAAGCGGTATTTTTCAATACCGCTTTAATTTTTTTAAAGTTCAGTGATTTCGGTGAAATATCCACCATCTGAATACACTGCGTTCTTACCAAAAATCGCCTTTGCAAGTTCCCTCGCTTGTGTATAACTATCAAACTTGAATGTAGATTTATCCACATTATTGCAGAACTGCTTGAACATCAAGGGTTTCTTACCCATCACATCATAGTAGCGACTAATCATATGCACCACCTTGTCATTGGTTCGTGCCTTTGCGCCAAACTTCTTACCAAAGACCTCACAAAGTTTTACAACTTGTTCTACCTTTTCGGGGTTGATAGTCTTGTAACCCTTTTCAAAAACGGGTTTTCTATGAGCATTTGTACCCACTGCAATGTACAACATCAGTGTCATTGGGAAATCGTGCTTATCTGCCAACTCCACCAATCGCTTACAAATAAGGTGGTGAGTTACTTTTGCTTCCTTGTCTGCTACAAAGTTATAGCGACCTACATTCTTCTTTGCTTCTTCTCTAATCAAATCGTTCAATTTCATAGTCTTGAATTTTTTTAATTGTTAAACTTATTTTTCTTTGACAATGCAAAGGTAATACTTTTTTTTTAATCTACAAAATATTTTTGCGGTTTTTTTTAAAAAATTTCATCAATTCCTACATACCCTACATTTTTTGCTTTGTAATCATTTTGTATTTCGTATGCAGTAAGATAATCTACATATTCATCAAGCACGGATTTTTCATTTACACAAACATCAAATTTGCCATCAACAAAATCCTCTTTGAACCTTGTATATATTGTATCAGCAATAAGTGCCATATCATCAGCATACAACTCATTCCATTCAATGACACCACCATCCTCATCATACACAATCAATCTGTCTTGAAAATAAACAACCTTATCTACAACTACACCCTCAATTGTGCAATTAAAAGAATTTTCACTTTTGATACGCAATCTTTCCTCAATCAGTTCACCACATCTGTCTGTATCGCTATTGGAAATAACTTTTGTAACAAACTCTGTTGCTTTTTCTATAATCTGTTGCTTTGCATTTTCAAAAGCATTGTAAAAAGTCTTAAATTCTCCGTAACTTTTTCTCATAGTTTTATTGTTTTAAATCGTGTGCAAAGTTAATAATAATTTTTGAATTACGCAAATTTTTTAGTCGGTAATTTCAACAATTTTTTGAGTTGTTCCATATAGAATTTTTCTCAAAGATGTTTTATCAAATGCTTTGTATTCTTCCCATCTATCATATTGTTTAACAAGATATGTTTTCATATAAGGTGTAAATGAGAAACACCAACCACCTAATTTAATATAACCATTTTTAAACAACATAGAAGATACAATGTTATCTTTTTCCTCTCTTGTTAATCTTTCTCCATTGATAAGTTTTTCCTTAACCTTATATACTAATGTATCTTTAAAAGAAGATAAAGGTTGAACATCCCAACTAACGAACTTGAAAGCAATTGTATTATCCATAGTCTTTTATTTGTTTAATTGTTATTGTTTCTTATTTTCACATGCAAAGGTAATAATAAGTTTTGATATACGCAAGAAAAAACGGAAATATTTTTGTTTTGATAAAATTTTAACAAAAAATGTTTGGCCAATTCAAAAAAAAGCGGTACTTTTGTGGTGTGAAAAAATATATAAAAAAAATGTGTTCTGTTTCTCAACAGAACACATTCCAACAATTAAAAAATAAACTATTAAACAATTAAAACTATGTATCTTATTTTGAGCGAAAGAAGGGAATCGAACCCTCAACATTCTGCTTGGAAGGCAGACACTCTAACCAATTGAGCTACTTTCGCAAAGTGTTGGAATGGGTGGATTTGAACCACCGAAGTTACTAATGTAACAGATTGTTTACCACAATCCCCAATTGTCCACATCTTGTTTTCACAAGTTCTCCTATGGAACATTCCATATTTTAGTAGCCCGTAGGGGAATCGAACCCCTCTTTCAAGAATGAAAATCTTGCGTCCTAACCGATAGACGAACGGGCCAAAAAAAAGGGGACTTTTTTTACATTACCTAGTCTTAAAATTTATATATATTGTTACTAAAATAATATTGCTGTAAGTTCCCTAAATTAAGTTGGAATGGTTGGATTTGAACCAACGAAGTTACCAAAGTAACAGATTGTTTACCACAATCCCCAATTGTCCACATCTTGCTTTCGCAAGTTCTCCTATGGAACATTCCATAAATTCGTTTTATTTAACAATGCAAAGATACAACTTTTTTTTGATATAACCAAATATTTTATCTTAATTTTTGTTAAATGTTTTGCTCTCCGAGTAGGACTTGAACCTACGACCCACGGATTAACAGTCCGTTGCTCTAACCAACTGAGCTATCGGAGAATAAAAATACCTATTTAGTATTCTAATTAAGTTTACTAATTCATACACTCACTCAATAGTATGGTAGTGAGGGGGCATGAGTTTATTGTGTATTATAGGTATTTGAGTTGGAATGGGTGGATTTGAACCACCGAAGTTACCAAAGTAACAGATTGTTTACCACAATCCCCAATTGTCCACATCTTGTTGCCAAGTTCTCCTATGGAACATTCCATAATAGTTGAGGTGGTTAGATTTGAACTAACGAAGTTACCAAAGTAACAGATTGTTTACCACAATCCCCAATTGTCCACATCTTTCGTTGCACGCAAGAAAGTTCTCCTATGGAACACCTCACAAGTAGTCTCGGGGGTCGGATTTGAACCGACGACCTTGTGGTTATGAGCCACACGAGCTGACCAACTGCTCCACCCCGAAATTTTTCATTTCTTTTTCACATTGCAAAGATACAACTTTTTTTTGGAATAACCAAATTTTTTGCATATTTTTTTGTTAAAATTCATGAAAACCTACACACTAATCGCTATTAGTCCTTTATGACCCACCCCACCTCGGTTTTCTGCGCTTGATTTGTTAAAAAACTTTTAGGTTTAAAAAATTGCACTCCTACGACTATCTACGTTTACCTAAAAATTCCGATTACTTTAACAATCGCCTCTCACGCACGTTCATTTTAACATTGCAAAGATACAACTTTTTTTTGAGATAACCAAATTTTTATTGTTAATCTTTGTTAATTTTTTTAGGTTACTCATTAGGAATAACCTCGGTTGCTACCTTGCCACCATTCTCAACTGAAGGTGCAGCTGCGGGAAGAACATCTGTTGCAGCCGCAGGTACAATGTCAGTTGCATTTACAATAGTGTCATTCTCTGTTACGGGTGTTGCCTTTTCAGCGTTACCACAAGAGGTACATACTGCAAGCATTGCAACCATTGCCATCAAATAAAATCTCTTCATATTCTACTTTTTTTTATTAATTCATTTTAACGATGCAAAGATACAACTTTTTTTTGAAATAACCAAATCTTTTTTGATTTTTTTTACTTTTTGTATGCTTTTTTTATCGCAAGATATTGAATACAAGACTTTTTGTTGTCATTGTAAGATTTAGATGAATTGTAACCACCTTTCATAAAAAAGGAATTAACACCATCCTCTACATCAATATCTTCTGCAACACTCAAAGTTCTTTTGAGTTCATTAAGCATTTTTTCTTTAACTTCAGTTATGTTATAATTTGCCATATTTTTAATTTCTAACTTGTGTATAAGTTATTTCATCTGTTACATCGCCATAGTAAATTAGAACATCTACATTACCTTGCTCATTTTCAAAACAAGATACCATAATGTATTCATCTTCTGTTTCATCGTCATCAACACCATCATCAATTTTAGTGTCATAACAACGCCACTTACCACCAAGAAGTTTACCAAGTTCCTTTTCAGTATCTTCATCTCCTTGATATTTGGCACCGATGAAAGTTTCTTCTACAAGTTCTTTAATGTTTTTTGTTCCCATAGTTATTGTTTTTAATTGTAGTGCAAAGATACAAATAATTTTTGAAATAACCAAATTTTATTTGTTAAATTTTGTAAAAGGTACTTATTTAAGTACCTTAAACAATGATTTAATCTTTGCCACTTCCTCAATACCAAAATAAGGACTATCTTTTTGTTTTCCTTGAAACCAATTTGCGGGATTTTTACCTAAACTTTCATCTGCATTAGGTTTAATGATACTGAAAACAAATTTGTCTTCAACAATGCTCCAATCATTTTTAACGATTGCTTCTCTCGGAATAGAGAGTGACATTTCATATTTATGTCCATGAACCATTACAGATGGTAGAGGATAATAAATGTCTTCGCCATCGCTATATATTTTGTATGCTAACTTATTAACTTTTTCAGTTGAGAAAGTTGGGCATTTGAGGAGGTCTGCAATATCTTTTGCAGTGAGGTTACAATCATGATAATCTCTCTCAATTTCAGCAATCGTCATTTTGGGAGAAATCTTAATTTCCTTTGCAAAACGACTTTTATCTGTGTAAATTGCAAATTGAGGATAGAAATTAATGATAATATACTCAATGATTTTAGGGAAAATCAAATGAATGTAATTACTCTCAATCACATATACATCGTGATAGATTTTTTCTACCGAACGAGTACCATAATGCCATCGTACTTTTTCCTCATACACTGCTTTTTCTGCAACTTTTTTTGAAGATGGACTACCACCCCATAAAGTATAACGGAACAAATCCTTAACAAGATTATTATCCTTAATATAGGCAATAATGGTTGCATATTTCACACCCCAATCATCTGCCAATTTTACAACCGAAGGCAAAAGGTGTTTATCCATAAGGAGATTAATACCCCATCGTTCAACGATTTTATGACTATCATAAAATGTCACATTACCATTTGTGTTTTTAATCTTTTCGCTATACAACATAATTGTTTAAAGTTTATTTGTTTTGACATTGCAAAGGTACGAATAATTTTTGAATTGACCAAATTTTTAGTCCATTATTTTATCAAAAATTTCTTCAATATCAAAATCTTCACTATCCATATCATTGTCAATACAGAACTCATCAACCAAATCGCTTATTTTATTATGCAAAGTATGGTTTTGGTAATGTAATGGTGTTCTATTAACACACATTTCACCATAGGTATAATATACCACTCCCATATCTACGTTTGCTTTTACAAATTCAATCAGTTTCTGTTCCATAGTTGCGTTGTTTAATTGTTTGACAATGCAAAGGTACGAATTTATTTTGATATATGCAAACTTATTAGCAATTATTTTGCATTTTTTCTTCCAAAATTCCCGTTACTATCTCCCAATACATTTCCTTATTATAAGAATGGGGATAACATAACATGTTTTCAGCAATTTCCTCACTATGTGATTTTAACTGACTTGCCAACACACCTTGACCTAACAAAATCGTATCTCCATTTTGGGTAAGCAAAAAGTAAGATGTTGGTTGAGCAAATTTTTTACTTTCATTGAACATTCTTGTAATGTGCAAAATGCCCATACCACCCTTAATGCAAGAACACAAATCATCTGCATTATTGTAGTCATAGATATAATCAACAAAATCTCTTTCGTTCTCTTGATATGTATTATATACACCTACCAATGCGTTAATCTTTTTAACATCGTTAGTGTTAAATGCAGTTTCTACAATTTTCTCAAAGTTTGTCTTAATAATGTTAATCATTTGTGCCATAGTTTATTGTTTTAATTTGATAGTGCAAAGGTACGAAATTATTTTCAAACAGCCAAACATTTAATAAGAAAAAAATAAAAAATAATAAAAAATATGTTAAAAACGGAAAAACGTTTGGACATGTCAAAAAAATGTTGTACTTTTGTGGTGTGAAAAAATAAACAAAAAAAAAGGGTGAATTATTCACCCTTTTTTTCAACATATTCAATTGAAACGATTTTTTCAAATGATTGCCCACCACCAACTTTCATTTCATAAGTGAGAACAATATCATCAAATTCAAATGCCACAACAATCTTTTTCACACCTTTGTTAGTTTCCTCACAAATGTATTTTGCTGAACCCTTGCAATGCTCTTTTAAAAGTTTTTGATACTGCTCTTTTGAAGCATATTTAGTATGCAAAAACATTTCTTCAAGGGTCTTTTTAAAATAATCTTGTAGTTTCATTTTTATGCCTTTTTAGTAAAATATCCAACTCTCAAATTACCATCTGCGTCTTTACGTTCAGTAAATAAAAGAACTCGTTGAAATCTCTTTTGAAAACCTTTTTGAATGAGTTTAATATCATCCTTATCAAAAGTGGTGTTAGAAATCACACGCAAAGCGGGAAACAAACCTTTTGAGTTAATAATATTTTCTCTTCTAAATCCACACATTTTTGCAAGATGAGAGGTATAAAGCAATTCCCCTACATTCATTGGTTCTTCTCTCACAATTTGTTTCTTTGCCATACTATTCAATTTTATTCAGTTACAATTACATTACTATCAAATGAACTCCAATCAAAACAATTACTTGGATTTCCACTGCATACAAACATCTTATGCTTACCATCATTTTTATACTCAAAAATAAAATGATATTCATAACTTGTAAAATTCCATTCAAACTCCCCATTACCTTTGTCGGTTAGTCTTTTGGTAGTACCAATTTTAGGAACTTTGCGTTTAATTCTTAATTCCTTATTACAAGGATGTGAAAATATTATTTCCATTCTATTGTTTTAATTTGATAGTACAAAGATAGTAATTTAATTTGAATTATGCAAATTTTTGTGTTATTTTTTTACATATTCTTGAATAATTTTTACTGCTTGAAATGTTCCCCTATGTTCAAGAGGAACAATTTTATCGTAACATTCACATTTGATTGCGCCTACTTGTGGTATATTATAATACCCTTGTGTTTCGTTAAAGATTGTATTGCAACCACATCTACATTTTACCATACTTAAATAATTTGTCTTAATTGTAGGATAATATTTTCGTGGCGATAATGTCTTCCACCAACCTTAATATCACGCAAAGGATTTTTATCTTCATCCATTACAAGAATATTGGAAAACTCATTATCACAATCCAACTCAATAGTTAATTTGCCGTGTTTATTAAGCAATTCAGTAAGACACTCATCATTGTGCATTTCATTATCTTTATACACCATAATGTCATAACTATCTACCCAATCTTTATCTTGCTCCATACAAGCAACCTCGCAATCTTCAATATCAAAGGTATCATCTTCGCTATTGGTAGTGTTTGCAATAAAGTTAATGGTTGCATTTTGGTTAGGATATTTCTGCAATTCCTTGATAAATTCTTTAATTGTAATTTTACTCATAGTTTATTGTTTTTTAATTGTTATGCAAAGGTAGTAATAATTTTTGAAATACGCAAGGATTATATTACTTTTTTAGGAATAATCGTGTTTTTGGTTTAACATTCTTATTCAAAAGGCAATTATTGCAATCCATTGTTTTACAAACTGCACATGCGATAATAGGTTTGCCACAAGTAGGGCAATTTTGTTGGATAGTACAATCCCCCTTAATGATTACCTCACATTCACAATTAGGACACCATTCGTAAGTTTCATTATCTTCCATTGGCAATTCATTTTCCCACATAAATTGCTCATTCATTTTATATCTTTTGTATTCTACTACATCAAAGATAGAAATATCCACAGATTTTGCATAACGAACATTCTTAATGCCGTCCATAGAGTAAATGTTATGAGCAACATCTTGTTGTTCTCTTATTGAATTACATCTAATAGCATATTTACGTTTATTAAATCTGAATATCTTATATGCTTTTACTGCATAGGTATCTAACTTTTCATTATAAAATGTTACAAATAGTCCTTTAACTCTCATAATAGTTTTTTTTAATGTGGTGCAAAGTTAATAATTTTTTTTAGATTATGCAAGTAAAATGGAGATTAATTTTTATAATCTCCGTAATTACTTAACAATTCATACAACTTTGCAGTGTCATAAATATCCATATGCCATAAAGCATTCATATCGTATTTGCCATCTTTAAGAATTGCAATGATATTTTGCTTAATTTTTTCAGCAGACAAATTTTTATTTTCATCTACAATATCTTTTACCAATTCTTCAATAGGTTCATCGTAGTCATATGTGACCCAATCAAATTCTTCGTGGCAATTATACCAATTATACAGATTTTCTTCTGTATCATAGTTATCCATTACAAAACTATGTTCAAGATTTTTGCCGTGGTCTTCTTCTGCAAGTTCCCATATAAAACTATAATAACCATCAAAAAAATTGCACAATGATACGGTATCAATACCATATTGATTTTCGTAATCAGCAAGGAATACACTATTAACTACTACTTTTTGGCGCAATGCCCAAAGTTCTTTTGAACTAAATTCTTCAAATCTCTTAATGATTGTTTTCATAAAAAATCTTGTTTTATCGTTTGACAATGCAAAGGTACGAAATTATTTTGATATGGCCAAATATTTTATCCGTTTTTTTACGGAGAGTCATGTTGTTCTTTCACACCACAAAAGTACAACAATTTTCCGAAACCACCAAATTTTTTTTGTTAAAAATTTAATTTAAGCAAAAAAAAATAACCTATCGTAATGATAGGTTATTTAATATTATCTATTGACCGAAAAAGTTGGCAATACTCCACCATTTGTAACTTGTGGCGACACTCCATTCCACTTCTTAATCATTTCCCATTGTAGCAATGTAGGTGTAATTGACTTTGACACAATTTCATTAGCAGTTGCCTCTCCCTTTGCCGTAGCAATTTTAATATCTGCCTCTGCAATCGCCGCTCTTCGTTCATTTTCTACTCTCAATGCACGTTGAATACTTGCGTTTTTATTGTCAATCTCTTTCTGCATAATATCATTAGGTTTCACTGAAGATTGTATGTTTTCCAAATTAATGCCCTTAAACTTCAATCGTTCAGTTAGCAGTTGCTTGACTTCTTCTTCAAATTGAGGTCGGTTATTGATAAGACTATCCGTTTCATAAAGTCCACTAATATCCTTATAAGCATTTTTAACCTCCGAAAGTATCATACTTGTATTAAGTTCGCCAACACTCTTTCTATACGATAGGAATACTTGTGTTGCCTTATCCCTTGGAATATAATACTCAATGGTAGGGTCTGCATGGAAAATAGTTCCCTTTTTATCTTGAATATCAAAGGGGTTATAATCTACAATCTGTGCATAAGCGGGATATGTATGCAATTCGTGAGTAAAAGAATTGTACATTACCCAACCCGACTTAATCTCAACATTTGATACTCCTCGCTTGTCGCCCGTCCTATTGACCAAAATACCAATTTCAGCACTATCTACCATCTTAATGTCATAGATAATGGTAAAACTCACAAAACACACAAGGAGAAATCCCAACAATCCAACAAATACTTTGTTCAACTTCATAATTTTTGTTTTTTTTAGTTATTAATTAATTTTTCAAATAGTCTTATGTAAATATGATTATTGTTTTCATCAAATTTCCAATAACTTTCAAATGCAGTTGGTTCGTCCAAAAATATTTCATAATCCAATGCTTCACTTTTTATTTTAGCAAGGGAAACAAAATTTGCATATCCTTGTTTTGCCTTTTCTTCATTTGAAAAAATTACAACATCGTTTAATTTTTCTTCTCCACCCTCAACGAAAATTGTAGTTATTACCCATACTTTTGTCCCCATATTTTCTTTTTTTTAATTGCAGTGCAAAGGTAAGACTTTTTTTTGAATTACACAAATTTTTTGTTAGTTATTTTTTGATATTCTTCATCACTCATATCTTCATAGTAACGCATACCCATATCAAGAGCGATGTTTTCCATTTCTCGCCAAAATGCGTCATAATAATCTTCCAACTCTTGACTATCTTCTTCAAGACAAGAAATTTCATATTCGTTATATCCATATTGAGAGGATAAGACATTTGCAGTCTTTTCTACAAGTTCTTGCATTTGTTCATCAGTGAACTCCATAGCATACATTGCACAAGGCAAACTTTCATAGTCCTCTCTTGACAATATAACACCATTACTTGTAAATTCTTTTTTCAATTTATTGTCTTTCATATAATGTAATTTTCAATTGCAGTGCAAAGGTAAGACTTTTTTTTGATATATGCAAGTTTTTTTAGAAAAATATTCATCATAAAATAAATTTAGCATGCCGTTCTTTCACACCACAAAAGTACAACAATTTTTTGAAACCACCAAACATTTTTCTAACTTTTTTCACTAAAATGTTGATTTTTTATGTGCTTTAATTATAATTTGATAAAAAATATGAAAAAAATAGCAACACACGATTCGGCAACGGGAGAAAAATCAAAGAACTTTTTATCTTTTGTATTCTCACCATTTGCAAAAACACAAACTAAAACCATTAAAGAACAATATGAATATGGTTGTAGAATGTTTGATATTAGAGTAAAATATGTTAATAATGAATGGTATTGCGCTCACGGGTTATGGTACTCTAAAAGAACTGCATTAGATATTCTAGAAGAAATCAATAATTTTGAAGAAACATGTTACGTTACAATTACTTATGAGGGAAATAAGGATAACATATTTGTTTATACTGAATTTATTAAGTATATAGAAGAACATTTTAAGCATTTTGTTTTAGGCGGAGTAGCAATTAAATACGGAGAAAAAGCAAATTTATTTAAAGTTGTATATGATTACATACAACCATATCCCAAAAATTGGCCTCCTTCAAAACAAGGATTTAAAGCATTAGACGGAAAAACTTGGCATATTCTTATACCAATACCTTATTTATGGAAAAAAATATATTACAATAAACCTCAATTTGAAGAAAATGTTTTTACTTACGTTGATTTCTTATAACAAAAAAATGGGCGGTGATTACTCACTGCCCATTTCATTTAAGGTGGCGATTGTTATCGCAAGTGTCATTATATCTTCAATGCCACAATCTCTTAACATCTGCTCACCATCTTCGGTATAAATGATTACATCATTATACTTATCGCTCCATTCAAGTTTTTCTACACAAGAAAAAGGATTTGAAGCGTATTCAGGGTGCCTACCACCTTGATATACTATTGTTGGCGACAAGTCTTCCTCATCATCGGGAATTGTGTACTCCTTTGTTGCCTTGACATTCTCTCTAATTTGACTACGCAAATTGTCAATGATAGGGTTGATAGTGTCATAACACTCATCAACAAACTGAACTGAAAGTTTCTTTTCCATAGTGTTGTGTTTTTGATTAACGTTTGTTTTTCTTTTGTTTGACGATGCAAAGTTACGAAATTATTTTAATATGACCAAACATTTTTGAGAAAATTTTTACCTTATGTTGTAACTTGTTCCAAAATTTCACAAACAAAAGGTGGATATATATCTCCGTAATTTTCTTCGCAATCTGTTATCTCATCATCAGTAGCACTTTCGCATAATTCTTTGTATAAATGATTAAACTCTTTCAATTGGCATTGAGTTAATCGTTCTCCCTTATCTAAAAATCCTCTTAAATCACGATTTGATAAAGGCACGAATTTCATGATTTTTTTAGATTTTTTCAAGTTCATCACAATAACATTCAACCTCTGTTACACCATCACTACAAAGAACAATATCCCCGTTTATTTCAAGAATTGTAAATTCTCGTTTATTAGCAAGTTCTTTTTCTTCGCCATAATCTTCAATAGCGGGGTCATTCCATTTTACTTTATCACCAACTTTCATATTATCCATAATAAGTAGTTTGCCAATCTTTACATTTTTTATGCAATGTTGTTGCTCTAAACGATAATGGGTTGCAACCACAAGGTGTAAACAAATGATACCCATTACCACGATAACCACTCTTAAAATCGCCTAACCAAGCATTATAATTATGCTTAATTGCTTTCAAAGAAACATTGTAACCATTCTCCTTGAATGTCTTTTGAACATCAAGTATATCTTCTTCTGTCAAGTAATTAACATCTTCATCAAAATCAACATCAAAATTCTCAACACAAGAAATTACTTTCACAACACCATCACGAACTAAATCGTTAAAGGTTGGCAATGATGAGGTTTCAAAATTTTCACTTGTGGTTGGAATATACTTACCATTATCCAAATCCACTTTACTACTATATAAAACCTTATAAACATCTACCATTTTACCATTAGGCAAAAGAAATGTTTGATAATTAGGAGTACGCAAATAATTGAATTTTCTCATAGTTTATTATTTTTTAATTGTAATGCAAAGGTAATACTTTTTTTTTAATTACGCAACATTTTCACTAACTATTTCATATATGTCAATGAAAAAATCACAAACATTTGGTTTACCTAAAAGGGACATATCAATCGGCAAATCATCTACGATTGCATATTTTCCATTTGTAGTAATTTTCATAGTACCAATTACCAAATCTTCTTCATCAATAATATAATTGTCATTTGCAGTACGAAAATCACCAACCTTATTAAATACATCAGCAACAATGTCATCTGCTGACATATTAGCATATTTCTTTAAATCTTCTACATTATTATAATAACCAAGATGTTTTAATTGCTTTCCCATAATCTTTTTATTTTTGTTTGACAATGCAAAGGTACGAAATTATTTTGATATGGCAAAACATTTACATAAAAAAAAATTCATTTACAGAAAAAAAACGGAAAAATGCTTGCATATGTCATTTTTTCTTTGTACTTTTGTGGCGTGAAAAAATACATAAAAAAAGGGACTACACTTTTCAGCATAGTCCCAACAGATGTTTCAAGTATTTTTTATGAGTTTAAGAAAAATTTAGAAATTTGTACCGAGAATGAGACTCGAACTCACACGGGCGCAATGCCCAAGGGATTTTAAGTCCCTCGTGTCTACCATTCCACCATCTCGGCAACTAATAGGTTTTCCTATACCCACCTAAAAAGGTATCTCCCGCATCATTCCTACTATCACTATTAGGGATATTGAAATTCCATTCAGCGGTGAGCTTCTACAAATGGATTTCTCAGTCTTGTTCATCAAAAAAAAATCTAAGCCACAAGACGCAACTTAATTTACACTAACTCATTTTAGGAAAGACGCTAGGCGACTATCGTAAAACTACATTTTCATTGTGAAAAAAAATAATTATGTGCCGATGTCAATATAAATCACAATTCGGATTTTCAACCTTGTTAGTGTATTGTTGCCCCACAGGGATTCGAACCCCAACTCCAAGAACCAAAATCTTGTGTACTGCCATTATACGATAGGGCAATGCTCCATTCTCTTTTGGAGAATTTTTGTTTCTTAATTACATTGCAAAGATACAATAAATATTTGTAATATGCAAATTTTTAAGATGTTTTTTTTTATTTTTTTTGTTCCCCCGTTGGGATTTGAACCCAAGACCCCGAAATTAAAAGTTTCGTGCTCTAACCAGCTGAGCTACGGGAGAGACTTTCAAACACTCTTTTCAGAGTTTTGTTTTGGTGTTGCAAAGATACAACTTTTTTTTGAAATAACCAAATTTTTTTAAGTGTTATTTTCAATTTTTTTAAGTGGACCAGATAGGGCTTGAACCTATGACCTCCAGATTATGAGTCTGTTGCTCTAACCAACTGAGCTACAAGTCCATTGTGTCATTTCATAGTGCAAAGATACAACTTTTTTTTGAAATAACCAAATTTTTTCACTTAAAAAACATTGTTCTTTTCATTATAATAAATATGTACTTTTTTAAGTACCTTATATTACAAATCCTCCAATATTTCTTTCATGTCAAGACTTGAAAGGAATTGTTGCCCAAGAAAAGCATTTGGATAATTGTCCTCTACAAATTCCGCAAGTAACATTTCAAGTTGTTCTGCTAAATGAGAATTTACTTGTGGCAAATCTTCTGCGCTTTCTATTTGGTCAATAACTTCGTGTACTTCTAATATATCAACTTTTTCACGAAGAAAATCTAATAAATCCTTATACATATTTAATGTTTTTTGTTTTGCGTTGCAAAGTTACGAATTTATTTTGAATTATGCAAATTTTGAGCATTGATTTTTTTCCAATTCTTCAATAATCATTTTTATATAATCATTGGAGAACTCTGCCCAATTTATTGCATCACATTCTTTTTCCAAATGGAACTCAATAGTACCATCCCCAAAGAACAGAACACCATCAATTCTGTCATTTTCCTCATCACAAGGGATTGGATTGAAAAGTGAAATAGTTTCTAAATCACTCCACTCCATAATTTCCCCATTATTAATAATTGAACCATCATTGTCAAATGAGATATTAAGGACTCGCATACATTCTTTAGTAAGAGTGTCACTTAACGCAAGTTTCTTAAATATGTTTCTTTTAGTCTTCATTATTAATATGTTTCTTAATTACACTGCAAAGGTACGAAAAAAAATTGAAACCTCCAAACAATTTGGATAATTTTTTTTAATTATTTTTTATTTTTTAAACCATTATGAAATCTCTGTTTTTTCACACCACAAAAGTACAGCTTTTTTTTGAACTGACCAAATTTTTTTTGTTAAATTTTTCAATAAAATGCAAAAAAAAAGGAGTGAAATTAATCACTCCTTAATTATTCTAATCAATATCAATTAGATACCACAAACGATTTTCAGTATCAACCATATCGTTATTCATATCATCAAAAAAATCTTTTGGGCAGTCATAGATAATGGCATTTTCATCATATAATGCCAATTCATGTTTTTGCCTATCAGTTAATTCTTTGTGTGATATATTACTATCAATGTCAATTTCAAAACCAACAATAATCTGTTTCATAGTTTTATTTCTTATTTCGTGGACTAATTACAATGGCATATACTTGTCTTGGTTCGTGGCATTTAGGTCTGCCAACAATAATGCGTATTTCATTCAATCGTGGCATATAAGTCATACCACAAATACGATTATATGTAGGCATATAGCACTTTTTCACATTAAAACCTCTCGCTACAAATTGTTCACATCTTTTTTCAACATCTTTAATGTTTAAGACATTGTGAATTATTGCCATTTGTCTTTTAGTGACATAAGGTCTTTCAGTTGAAAGTTCAAAAAAAGGATAATTGTAGTGACTATATTTGCTCATAATTTAATCGTTTTCAACATCAACTTCGTTTTCATTACCACCCCAACCACAAATGGAACATTCAAAATCCAACAATGCAGTATCATAGTTGTAATTCCAATCGCCTTGTTCAAATTGTTCTCCACAAATAGGGCAATAGTATTTAGGTGCGTTATCCTCAACATTATCATCAAGTGGACTATAAGGACAATCAACATCGTTTCTTACATCTTCAACGCAATCCTCATAATCATTTGAAAGATTATTCAACAATCTTTGTTTTGCGTCAGCAATGATTTTTTCATAATCATCTAAATTGTTTTCGCCAACCTTAACATCAACAACAACTCTTGTTGTGACATTTGCAGTTACTAAAAATGCTTTTTTCATTGTTCAATAGTTTTATTTGTTTGACAATGCAAAGGTACGAAATTATTTTGAATTACGCAAGTAAAAAAGGTACTTTTTCAAGTACCTTATGTGTTATTTTTTACAATTCGTGGTATTCCTCACAAACTTCTCCCGTGTAAGGAGAAAAAATAGTACCACTTTCAACTGCGCCCTCTTCTACTGCAAACAACCCACAATCCTTTTCATAATAAATTTCACAATCCATAACAAAAGAAGGGTTATTTTTTTCTGCATCCTCTATTGTTGGATATGCACCTTGTTCCACCAACTCCTCAATTTTATTATTATATGCGATTGGAGTGTTTACCTTATCAATAGTTATCTTTAAGGGTTCGTAAGTTTCACCACCATTTAACTTTACTGCCATAGTTTTATTTTTTTAATATTCAATTTCAAAACTTTCAACGAGGAAACCATATTCATCAGAAAGAAAATCTGCAATCTCATCTTCCTCAATATGAGGGGGAATTGCCACATTCAATGGCAACCATTCAATAACAAATCCGTCTGTTTCCCAAATAATATTTCTTGCTTTCATAATTGTATTTGTTTTATTTGTTTGACACTGCAAAGGTACGAAATTATTTTGAATTACACAAGCATTTGAGGACAATTATATTCAAAACTTTCCCACATTTCCTCAAAATAATCTCCATATTGTAAATGCTCTTCCAATAATGTTGAAAGGTCTTGCCAATCACAATCTTGCAAAATAGACAATGCACAATGCTCTATAAAAGGCATAAAATCACTTTCATCTATATTGTGTAGTTCATCACCAAAAGACTTTACAAATGCTTCTCTTACATACTCAATCCAAGTAGTTCTTGTCCATAAGGTTGTATTTGTACTATCACAATCGTTGTCTTGCAATTCGTGTTCACCTATGTAAATAACACCCAAACCATTTTCAAATGCTTGCTCATTCTTATAGCAAATGCCATTATCAGTATAGTCGCCAAAATATGTTTCTATACCATTTGTTGGGTTTACTTCCTTATAACCTATTGTTACTTCTGTTCTCATAGTTTATTGTTTTAATTTGATAATGCAAAGGTAAGAAAAATATTTGGATTGACAAAATGTTTTGTACGAAAAAAATAAAAAACAATAAAAAATATGTTAAAAACGGAAAAATGCTTGCTCATGTCATTTTTTCTTTGTACTTTTGTGGTGTGAAAAAAGAATATAAAAAAAGGAGTGAAAAAAATCACTCCTTTTCTATTATTACATAATCTCAATCTCTTCAACCACAACTACAATTCTTTCCGCATTTCCATATTTTTTATGAACTACACCCACATAATTTTTTGATACAATCATCTCTTTCAACTCATCTATTTTCAATGTATCATCTAATTCTCTATGGTCATTCAATATTGATTTTGCGACCATTATTGCAGTTTTTTTATTCTTATAGGCAACTCGTCTTGTGAAAGGACTAATAGCACTTAAATAATCAATTCCAAGCGATTGATAAAAATGCTTTTCATTTACTTGATAGACCTTTTTCATATTTATTCATTATTTAATTTTTGTTCTATCTTTTCAAGTCTTACCTCAATATCCTTAACTTTTTCTTCTAACTTTTCAATTCTCAAAAGCAAAGCAGTCAATGATAATGCCATTACAAATGAAAATGTGAAAATGGTAAATAATTGCATAAACATCCCATCTGTTTGTGAATTAAGCATATTACTTACAATAATACACATACACAATGTAGGAATAAATGCACTAATAATGATGTTAAAAATTTTTTTCATTTTATCAATGTCTTATAATTGCACAACAAAGGTACGAAATTATTTTGAATTGGACAAATAATGTAAGGTGTTTTTTTAACACCCTACACAATTTTCGCCATTACAATAATATTCCCATTCTTGCTGACTAATATATTTCCCTCTCAAATTACTTTGACAATTTACAAAGTTATCAAATTTATTTGTGTTTTTTGAAATAATACAAGTGATGTTTGAAAATTTATTATATCTAAACGCATTTACAAAGTATTCTCTTTTTGTTGGATTAACTCTGCAAATAAATCTACGATTAGCAGTATCAAGGAAAGAAAAAATACAATACTCTTTATTTCTTTTTACAGCAACCTCATAATGTGCGTTACTTTTAGGTTGAATATCCCACCCATCTTTGTTAATTCTCCTTGCAACACTTAACCAATATTTGCCGTGAGAAGAATTATCCTTGATACCATTTTGGTGTATCCATTGGTGTATCATTTCGTGAATAATAGTATTATCAAATTCCCTCTCCTCTCTTTTATAATAGTTGGAAATTCGTATCTTAATAGTTGGAGTACCACCAAACAGAGCATAATGAGCATTTTCTACACAAAACTGACCAAGTGTAGTTTTAGACTTAAACAACTCAAAAATAGGTGTATGCAACTCATTGTTAAAATACATTGCATTATACTTGCTAAATGCTTTTTTAATGTAGGTAAGTGTTAATTCCATATTGTTATTTGTTTTCGTTTGGTAATGCAAAGGTACGAAATAATTTTGAAACCACAAAACTTTTTTAATGTTTTTTTTTCAACATCTTTAATTTACATGGTACTACTATTTCACACCACAAAAGTACAACAATTTTTTGAATTGGCCAAACATTTTTACAACTTTTTTTCAATAAAATGCAAAAAAAAAGCATTGCGTTTTACAACACAATGCTTTCATTACTCATAGGCACTTCTATGATTTTGTATGTATATGTTCCACTATAAGACTTATGGACTATTTCATTTTGACTAAATGAAACCTCATACCCAATACTATCGTCCTCATTATCAAAATCGTGCTCAAATTCAGTGTTCCACTTCATTTTTTCCAAAGCGGCATCACGCATATAGCAATAACACTCTTCCTTTGTTTGGTACAACTCTTTACTCTCATCGTTAAATGCACCATCACTACATTCTGCGACCCACTTGTATTTAACTTTGCTAATTTTTTTTGCAAAACAAGGTCTAATAGTTTTATTGCCAATACAAAATGATGGTAATGTGTTTTCAATTTTATACACAAACCCCAAATGAGTGAATAACTCATTGATAGCAAAATTATCAGTCTGCTCTATCATTAACACTTTGCCACCAACATAAATCACGTTAATATAAGTATTATTCATTTATTCTTACTTATTTAAATTTAACCTACTCTCATAAGATATGCACCCTTATAATCAAGCGACATAATCATATCGCCTACTTCAAGTTCACCAATCAATTTTTCAGTATGTGTCTGCACACAAGGATATTTTTCATCTAATCTCCAACCAAAGTTCTCACAATCTTCCAAACCCTTGCAATTTTGCACCATTGCAGTAGGGTTATCTTCATATTCAGTTGTGTTAATTACGATGTAAACTCTTGTGTCAAGTACGATTTTCATAATTGTATTGTTTATTTGTTTCTTAATTGCAGTGCAAAGGTACGAATTTATTTTGAATTATGCAAGGGAAAAAGGTACTTTTTCAAGTACCTTAATTATTTTTTTTAGTCCACTATGCCATTTCCATAATATAAATCAAAACTATATGAACGTGGCAACACATTTAACCAAGAACGATACTGCTCTTCATCATTTTTTTCAACGAATTGGTAATATGACCCATTGCAATATCTTAAATGATTATTTGCTTTGTAAAATTTTACAAAAACATCTTCCAATGTTTTACCCTCAATAGTTGAGATTTTATTTGTAGGTTTATAATCATCGCAATATACAATCTTCAACTCAAACTTACCATACTTTCTATATTCCTTTAAAGGACGAAATGGGTTGCTATTTTGGTCTATTTGCTCTGCCATTAAAAGCATATCATCAAAAGTAACATCAGACGCAACTGAATTTGGTTTTTGACCAACATAACTATATCTATAAGAAAGGTGTGTATATTCGCCCTCATCATAATCAAAATTGGATTTCACACCAATGATTGTGTATTTGTCTTTTTTGATATTGACACTAACGAAATCATTGCCCGATTTATGGTGCAAATCTTGATTTTCGCTAATCAATTCACATAAGACATCAAACATCTTACTTTTAAATTCTTCTTTTACTTTGTTAAGAACAAGAATTGTTTCCATAGTTTAATTATTGTTTATTGTTTCATTTTGGTAATGCAAAGTTACGAAAAAATCATGAAACCACCAAACATTTTATTAAAAAAATTCACAAAAGAAAAAAAAAATATGTTAAAAACGGAAAAATGCTTGCGTATGTCAAAAAAAATGTCGTACTTTTGTGGTGTGAAAAAATATACACAAAAAAGGGACTACACTTTTCAGCATAGTCCCACCAACAAACAAACTTTTTTAATTATGAAAACATCAATTTATTCTTTCCAAATAACGCAAATCGCTTCTCTACTATGATGTGATGGTCTATAACCAACAATCATACGATACTCTTTCTTTCGTGCCACATACTCAATTTGACAAGGACTTAAATGCCCACTTTTTTTGAGAGTATATCTTGTTCCAATGGTATAACCATTTTTTACCAAATCATACACCCTATTTTGCAAATTTTTATTGCGTTTAACAATTATTTGAGCAAAATTATACCCGTGTTCAGTAAAAATCTTCATAGTTAATTGTTTTAATTGTTTAACAATGCAAAGGTACGAAAAAAAATTGATATATGCAAATATTTTATAAAGAAATTATCTTTACTGACATAATATCACTACCATAATCATATATGGTAAATTCAGTTGTGGTATCTGTTTCAACTGCATACACCTCTGTATTTGCTTGCTCATTTTGCTCATTAGCAATAGATTTAAACTCTGCCTTTTTAAGCGCAAAAATCTCCATTGCTTGCTTTTCAGTAACAATGCCACTCTCTTTTCTTATGTCTAACTCGCCACCACAATTTGTGGTTGCTGAAATGACTATAAAATTCTTATCCATAGTTTTATTTCTTAATACACTGCAAAGGTACGAAATTATTTTGACATATACAAGGGAAATGCAAAATATTTTTTATATTTCCTTATTAAGAAAACATCATTCTTTCACACCACAAAAGTACAACAATTTTCCGACATGACCAAACTTTTTTTGTTAAAAATTTCAAAAAAATACAAAAAAAAGAGAGGGCGACCATTCGTCCTCTCTATTTACCTCACAAGATATGCGTGAGGATTTTTAAAACCCGAGAAATTAAAATATCATACTATAACTATATAAATCGTATTAAGGCTTTGCTCGTATATTCATACTTATACTTTTAAGTAGGGCAATGATTTCACAACCATATTGCCGAGTTTGTCTTTTTTGCCCCCTATGTTATTAAAAATAATTATATTAAAACACTATATTTAATTTGAAATTATTTTACTAACGCATAATCGTATGTTTTTTTAAGTTATGTACTATCATTATATATTATTATCCTATATTATCATTATAAATGAATTTTAGGGCATACCTCTAATAGTTTTCATATGTTTCCGTGCTAAAATTAAATAAATAAATAACTAATATAATAAATAACAATTTAAGGAAGTCCTCTAATAGTTTTCATATGTTTTTTAATTTATGTTTGACACTGCAAAGGTACGACTTTTTTTTGAATTACGCAAGTTTTTTTCTACTTTTTTTTACAAAAGTTCCATTTCTACAATATCTAACTTGCCATAGTAGTCACCATTGGTTACGAAATAAGATGTATCGTCTTTTTCTGCGTTTTCAAACTCCTCATCATTAAAGCAACCATAACCCCTATATACTTCAATTTGCTCCTCTAACTTTTCTTTGAGTGTTTCTTTGCTTTGTGATACTCCCAATACTTCACACTCAATATCGCCATCGTTAGAAAACTCTTCCAATAACACAAAAACTTTTTCCATTGTCTAATAGTTTTATTTGTTTGACGATGCAAAGGTACGAAATTATTTTGAAACTACCAAATGTTTTACAAAATATTTTTCAAAAATTCGTAGATTTCTATCAACTTTTCAATAGGAAGATATTTCAAATCCATATCATCGCCATTGTCATTATTAGAATATCTAACTCTCACATTGCTTTGACCAGCATAAAACCAATTTGCAGTCATTGCATCTTCTGGTTCTAAACCCTCAACAATGGTAACTGACCCATATTCTCTAACATCAAGTTCGTGGTCTTTTTGACTATAAACCAATTTATGAATATTGTCAATCAACTCATTTGACAAGTTTTTAATCGTAAGTTTAATGTTATCTATATCCATAGTTCTATTTGTTTAACGATGCAAAGGTAAGACTTTTTTTTGAAACTACCAAATGTTTTGGCAATTATTTTTGTAAAATATCTCTCATAAGAATATTTTGTATTTCGTGCCACCACCAAAACTCATTTAGGCACTCATTATGATAATCAACAAAAACATTTGTATTGAAATCCTCTACACTAAAATTGGGTAGCAAAATCTCTTTTAAGTTCCAATGTTGTTGATAATGTACACCTCTTTCCTTTGCGTATTGATAATCTTTATTCCAAAGTCTTGTTGGAATGTATCTATCGTAATGTAGAAAATATGGTTTAACACCTTTGCTTAAATTATCACGAATATCTGTAAAACAATCTTTTACACAATACCCATTACCAATATAATAACCAACACCCATAAACTCATAGGTTTTTGTTATATTATTATAATGATACAATCTGCAAGGTTCTCCCAAAAGCATTTGATATTTTCCCATAATAATTTGTTTGTTTGTTTTGATAGTGCAAAGATAAGAAAAAAATATGAATTGACCAAACATTTAGATAAAAAAAAATTTTTTTGAAAAATAAACCCAAAAATGCTTGCACATGTCATTTTTTCTTCGTACTTTTGTGGTGTGAAAAAATAAACAAAAAAATGGGTTGCACTTTTTAGGCGCAACCCATTGCAATAAACAAACATTACTTATGAAAAACACTCGTTATCTATTCCAAAATATTCCAATATTTTATCAGCAATATCATAACCTATCATTTTTGGAAGATGATACACATCTTTTAGATAGTCTATAACATAACCAAATGGTTTCTCCTCATTTCTTTTCGCTCTCCTCAATATATCCTCTTTGCTCAAACAAGTAATTGCATTAAACAAAATAGCATTAGACTTTTTCTTTGCCAACAAATCTAATATTTCGTTTTCAACAATGTATGACTGACCACAATGCTTACCTCTTTTATATGTTGTTTCTATATAAATTCTATTGTCGCCCACATAAGACACTTTAATTGCACGAACATTGGGTTTATTCAATCGTTTATCGTAAACCCCATAACACGCCTTAAAACGAGCAATAAGACGCTTTTCAATATCTTCACGCAAAGGTGTAAACATAGGTTGAGAAAGTAATGTATTCATTTTTAGTTTTATTTGTTTGACACTGCAAAGGTATGAAATTATTTTGATATATGCAAACATTTCAGTAATTTTTTTCAAAAAAATACTCTTTTTAGTAAGAAACATATTGCACTTCTTTCACACCACAAAAGTACAACAATTTTCCGACATGACCAAAATTTTTTTGTTAAATTTTCCATTAAAAACAAAAAAAAAGCACTGCGTTTCACAACGCAATGCCTTTCAACACTTATTTTTATTATATAATTTAGATTTCCAATTTTCTTTTTATGGTGGCAACCACTTCGCTCTCTTGCAAAGACTTCTCTCTTGCCTTTGACGCATATCGTTCTTTTTCACTGCGCAACTTATATTGAACTGCAATGTATGCCATAGTATGACTAATATCTAAAATAGCATATCTATGTCTATTCTCATAAAGGAATTTATTTAACTCCTCCTCCATTTCGCCATAACTATGACCTTGGATAAATTTGAATTGTGGAACCCCCACCATATTACGAACAAACTCCTCTGCAACACAAGTGCAATATTTGATAGTTGTCTGCCCGTGTTCCCAAACCCAATTTTCTTTTACATCTTTAATGATATAATCTTTGTTTTCAAAAGTGAGAATTTCGTCCACTTTTGGGATATAAAGTAAATCTACTGACGTAATTTTACCACCAATCACAAGACTTGCGCATACTTTCATTTCCATATTATTATTCGTTTATTTGTTTAACAATTTTTTTAGAGAAAGGTACTTATTCAAGTACCCTTACTCCCCATAGGTTGCCTCATCTACCAAATCGTCTATCTCATACAAATCATCTTCATCTTTAATAATATTTGGGAGATATTGCTTGCCCTTGTTTGTTTCAGCATACAATTCGCAATCTACTGAATAAATGACAATGTTTTCATCTTCAACGCAACTATACATTGTAATACCCTCTTTTCCAAAAGTAATCTTGTTGCCCTCCAAATAAGCGATTTTACGTTTTAACTCTTCCCAACCAAAAGGTGTTTCATATTGCGCCTTTGTTAAATAACTTTCAATGTAGGGCATTAAATTTTGAGCAACTTCGCTTGTTGAATTACCACAAACTGAAATACCACTGCCACCACAATCATCTGCTACCCACAAATCAAATTTGTTTTCATTGACTTGTACATCAATAGTAATTGTTAAATTCATAGTTTTTTTTTAAGTTATTGTTTGTTTTTTCTTTTGCAATGCAAAGATAAGAAATTATTTTGAATTGGCCAAATGTTTTGGCAATTATTTTTCAAATCATTTTATAATCAATTTATTTGCAAACCTCTATTCTTTCACACCACAAAAGTACGACAATTTTTTGAATTGACCAAATTTTTTTTGTTAAATTTTTCATGAAAAAGCAAAAAAAAAGGAGTGATTTTACTCACTCCTTTGTTGAGATAAGGTATTCCATTACCTCATTCTCGTCCATTGTCTTGTTTTGGTTTTGTGTTTTTAATATTTCTTTTAATTCTCTAATATCTTTTATTATGTCCTCTTCTTTTGTACTTGATAAATAAGAATGGAGCATTTGCAATAAACCACGCATTATATCATTTTTCGCAAATTGTTAAGCACCTTTTGATTTTCTTTACACAATGGTGTTACTTGATATACACCCTCTTCAAGCAATGCAGTCGCCACAATTTTAGGCAATTCGTAATCAACATCGTAATCATCAATGTTGAAAGCACCACTTTCAAATGCCCTATCCATTTTTGATAAAGCGCACTCAACTGCTTGCTTTACCATTTCTTTTGTAAGTTTCTTTAATATCTTTTCTTTTTGCTTATTTACACCCATAGTCTTATTTCTTTTGAGTTTCTTTTTGTTTCTTTTCTATTTCCTCACAACCATAAGCAAAAAAGCAAATGGTTATCATAGCACCAAAAAAGAACAAAACTTCGTTCAAATAGGGATTGTTTGAAATGAATGTCATATAGAACAAAATGCACACCCAAAAAATTACACCCAAAGCGATTGCGATTTTACCTTTTTTCATAATGTTGTTTGTTTTGTTTGTTGTTTTTTTTTTTCTTTTGCACTGCAAAGGTACGAAATTATTTTGAATTGACCAAATATTTTAGCAACTTTTTTATTTTTTTTATTTCGTTACCTTGTCATTTAATTTAATGATACAAAGGTAAGAAAAAAAATTGAAACCACCAAATGTTTTTAGTTAAATTTTTATTTTTCAAAAATTTTCCTCAAAATGCTTGCGTATGTCATGAAATTGTTGTACTTTTGTGGTGTGAAAAAATATACACAAAAAAGGGACTACACTTTTCAGCATAGTCCCTACCAACAAACAAACTTTTATATGAAAACCTTTAATCTTATTCTCCCCAAGCACCCTCTTCCCAATCATCATCGTGCCACATTGATAACCTCTCGTTAATCATTTGTGTCATTGTTGGGTTATAGAAATCTCTTGAATATGCCCTACCTAAAGCATCAAAGACATATCCACCATTTTGCTTTGGTTTCTTTCCCTCGCTTACATTACCATTGATATAACCTTTGGTAAATCCTCTTTCTAATCTTTGAGGGTGCGCTTTATTATACTTACGATAATAACCTTTTTTGTGTCTGTCGCCTTTTTTGTTCCAATACTCTACCTTACACTCATTAGAACAAAATGCTTGAGCATAGTGAGTTTTAATAACCTCATTGCCACAAATAGGACATTTTATATAACATCCTACTTTTGTGTCCTTATTTAGTCTATATTGTTTTTCTTTAACTCCAAGTGCCATACTCATTTCATTAACGATACAAAGGTATGAAATTATTTTGACATTTGCAAATTTTTGACCATTTATTTTTTATAAACTTCCAAACAAGGACATTTTGGACTATGGCACATTGACCCACGATACCCATTGAAATAGCGCACATATTCGTGTCCATCAAATTCAATATAGGACATATTCTTAAATCTGCTATTATACTCCTCCTTTTCATTGTTATTTTCACAAGAGCATAACACCATACTAAATACCACACTTAATATAAAAAACATCTTCTTCATAATTCCTTTGTTTAATTGTAGTGCAAAGATAATACAAATATTTGATATACGCAAACTTTTCGCTAAAAAAATTCAAAAAAAGTTTCATTGTCCTCATTTGTGTATGCCACTTCTTTCACATCACAAAAGTACAACATTTTTCCGACATGACCAAACTTTTTTTGTTAAAATTTTCAATAAAACATAAAAAAAAAGGTATTGCGTTTCACAACGCAATACCTTTAACAAACAAACAACAAATCAACACCTTATATCATACACTCTATATATCCTAAAAGTTTCTTCAAGATGTTTGAGAGTGCAATATTTACTTTTCTTTATACCCAAACTCCTATTGTTCCACAATTTAGTAACAACCACTTTCACCCCTCGCTGACTATACCATTTGGCATTAGTTCTTATTTCTTCGCAAGATGTTTCATTAGTGATAGGAATAAACTTAAACTTGTTATTGACAAAGAAATTCTCCCCATTCTCATTTTGGAATGTAATTAAATATTTCTCATCAACTCCATATCTTCTAATTTTTCTATATCTTTCCATAATCATTATAAATTAAAAGATTGTTACCAAACAAACCTTTCTTCCATTGATATGCACATTGCAACTCTCTCCAAGTTCACAACTCACATCATCAGTTTTGAAAATTGTAACTTGAATTGATTTATATCTACATTCAAAGAACATATTAACCCCAATACAAATTCCATTGCTTGTTATAGGGTCTGCCCTCAAATCAAACCCATTGAAAGTTTTGAGAGCAGTTTCAAAGTTCATTCCTTTTATTGTTCTTTCAAGTTCAGCATAATCTCTCTTTGCCAATTCCATTGACAAATCCTTAATTATACTTGCCATTGCCACCTCATTATCTTTCATAGTTCTATTTGTTTTACTTATTTTGACACTGCAAAGGTAATAAAAATTTTCCATATATGCAATAGTTAGAGCAAATATTTTTATTTTTTTTTACTACATATCTGTTTGCAAGGCAGTCCTTTTTCACACCACAAAAGTACGACAATTTTGCGACATGACCAAATTTTTTTACAACTTTTTTTCAATAAAATGCAAAAAAAAAAAGACCACACTTTCGTGCAGTCCTATTTTTATTCATCTTCATTTAATAAGATACATTCAATTATCCTCTCTATCTCTCCAGCAAAAACATCGTTAGGGGAAAAAGAAACATTCCCAAATTCCTCACAATTTCCATTGATAGTAACTTTACAATCATCGTCCATTGTTAGACTTGTTACGACAACACTTACTATCAAATTGTTTATCATATCAAGTCCTACCAATATTGTAGGCATTTCACACTCCCCATCATAAGGAAATATGTATTTACTATTGTGTGCTACAAGAACATCTTTTAGAGCATTTATTTCCTCTTCTTTAATGTTCTCAATTCGTTCTTTAAAATTCAATTCCATAACTTGAATGTTTTAATTGTTTGTCTATGCAAAGATAATAATAATTTTTGAATACACCAAATTAAGAAAAGGAAATTTTCAATTTTTCTATCATTTGCTCTCCAAGAATTTCAACATTCCCATCAAAAAATTCTTGTTCAGTATATTCGCTATGATTTTCAATTTTTACGCAAGATAATGTAACCTCTCCCTCAACTTGTCTTAATCTGCACTCTTGAAGATAGTTATTAACTATCGTATTTGCGTGAAGTTTAGTGTATGAAATCGTATCTACGCCACTACCACCTTTTATATCTAATGATACTACATAAAAACGATTTGACAATAATGTTGGTTTTTCCATAGTTCTATTTGTTTTGACTTAAAACTCCTTATATTTTTCAAGTATATCCCCATTATAATTAAACATTACATTTGGGAAAATCTTACTTAAATCCCATAAATCATATTTGATACCAAATGCTCTGCGTTCCCCAAGATAACAACCCTTATTTCCGTGCTTAATAAAATAGTTTGTCAAGTCTTGTATTTCAAAGTTCCACCTATTTTGTTCCAATACAAGGTATTTCTCGTTCAGCACTACTGTGCTTTTTCCACTATGAAAAACCAAAGTAAATGTAACCTTATTATATTCTACTTTAACATCGTGTACCATAGTCTTTTCTTTGGTGCAAAGATAGCAATAATTTTTTAATTAACCAAACTTTTAAGCGGAAATTTTTAAAATTTCTTACATTATATATTCGTTAATTATCTTCTCTTTCACACCACAAAAGTACAACAATTTTCCCAATCTACCAAATATTTTTAGTTAAATTTTTCAACAATATGCAAAAAAAAAGAGAGCATTTCTGCTCTCCTTTTATTACCCTACCACAAATTTATAAAACACTTCTCTTTGGTCATCATCCGTCAATATTTGATTAAGCATTTGCTCTGCATATACATTCAAATTATTGATAGGTTGTTGTATATCACATTTTTCGCACTCGTCTTCGTATTTAGAATAATACGCATCCAATATCAACTGAACATTATTCACATTAAAGTTTTTCCAATCTTCATTTATGACATTATCCACAAATGTTTTAGGGTTGTAAATTGGAAAACCCAATACTGAAAACTCAACACCCTCTACTTGACATTTATATTTCTTTTGAAACTCTGCAAAGTAAATTGAAACTGCAACTTTTGGTTCAATATGATTTTCAACCAATAGTGTTTTAGTACATCTGCTCATTGTTTTTTGCTCGTTAATGGTACAATCCCTACCAAAAGCAAAACTTGTATTATCACTACCAAAATTTTGAGATACCACGAAATCAATTACAACCTTTTTCATAACTCAATATTGTTTTATTGTTTAACGATGCAAAGGTACGAAATAATTTTCATTTATGCAAGCATTTGAGCAAAAAGTTTTCAAAAAAGTTTCATTGTCCTCAAGTGCAACTATCCGTTCTTTCACACCACAAAAGTACGACAATTTTCCGACATGACCAAACATTTTTGCAACTATTTTTCAAAAAAATACAAAAAAAAGGAAGTGTTACCACTCCCTTTACGAAAGGTACTTTTTCAAGTACCTTATACAAAGCATTTTCTCAACTGCTCCACATTTACCAAACCTCCAACTCGGTTGTAAACTTTTTCGCCTTGCGACATTGCGATGATACCCTCCAATTTGAAATCTCGTACCACAACTTGCTCCTCGTTTTCAAGACCACTCTCTGCTTGCTTTGCTGAATAACTGCTCTTTGTTACCCAAGACATAATCTCTGCGAGGACATTTTCATCAGTTACCAACTGACCATCTAAAATGTACTTTGTCTTGCTTGCAGTGTTGGGTCGCATTGTGCAACGAAGATACTTTACATTGCTATCTTTGTCGCTCTGCAAAATGAAAGGATAAATATCCCAATTCTTACCCTTTGGTTTTTCAGCGACAAAATCACTATCCAAACCTTTGCGCTCTAAACGAGCATTGACTACATTCTCATAATCATACCCAAGAGCGACATTGCTCATATAGGTTGCTTTATGCACTCGCCCATAATAGGGATTATTTCGCTTGTTCATTTTGGGTTCAGTGAGAGCAATCACTGAAATACCAAATGTACCCTTTGAAATGTTACCACAAAACTCGCTTACTGACTGAAATGTTTTCATAATCACTAAAAATTAAAAGTTTGACATTGTTTGTTTCTTAATTGCAGTGCAAAGGTACGACTTTTTTTTGAAACCACCAAATGTTTTGTTGTTTTTTTTAATTTTTTTTTCGTTACCACCTAAATTGTTAGGACTGCTCTTTCACACCACAAAAGTACGACAATTTTTTGAATCGGCCAAACATTTTTGCAACTATTTTTCAAAAATCTTAAAAATACTTTTCACACCTTATATATTATATATGTATGATAGTAATAAATCGCATTAAACCCCCTTTATATTCGTTTTAAGACGCTTTCTTTATTAAGTGGATACTGACACCAAGAAACAAATAAAACGCCCTTAAAACGCCTTATTTTGAATGGCATAAAAAATCATATTTATATTAAAAAAAATCATTAAAAAGTTTGCTATATTAAAAAAAAATCGTAACTTTGCACTTGAAATCAGTAATCAATTCAAATTCAAGAATTATGGCACAGACAAACACACAGACACAGACAAACACAATGAGCGCAGTTGAAAAGTACAATGTAGGTTTTTACACCTTTCGTCAGTTATTAAACGAAAGCAGTCCTGAAGAACAAAGACGATTGACTGAAAGAATGATTGAAAGAAAGTTTGCAAAGATACACAAGGAAGTAGATGAGTGTAAAAAGCAGATACTAAACGAATTGTTCGGGTAGTGCAGATATAGAAATGTTAAATAATGTTAAAAAACTAAATTAACATTATTTAACATTTTGTTCCACGTGAAACATACCCCTCCATACCACCCCTCCCTATGTAACCCCTACCCCCACCCCCACCTATTTTGGGTCTATAAACGGGCAACAGTTCTGTAAATAATTCCAGGAAAATTTTTTTCTAAAAAATAATTAGATGCCCTTTTTTCTTTTTAATATATCCCAAAAAAATTATAAAATAAATGAGGGGGGGTCTATTTTTATTTTTCATGTATTTCAAAAAAATTCCAGGAAAAAATTTTGTCAAAAAATATTACTCTTCATTTATTATGTTTATCTATTCATTTTATTTATTATATGTTTAATATTTATATTAAAACAAATATTAAGATTATGCGTATAATAATAAATGAGAGTCAATTTATAAATTTATTTGAGGCTGCGAGTTTAGATGATATATATGAAAAATATTACAGCAAGATACCTCAAGACATATTTAAGCAGATTATATCTGCTGACCCTACTTATAATGTTGAAAAGAGCAATAAGATGGGTAAATATGGTAAATGGTTATTACAGTTATATATTAATCGTCAATTAAAGATTGAGGATTTATATAAAGCGACCACATATTTAAAATATTTTATTAAGTATTATAATGTAATAAATGATAAAGACATTAATAAATGCAAGTCATTAAGTGATTTATACAATATTGTTGCTTATTATATGCGTAATGATTATGTTGCGACAAGTAAGAGTGATGAAATTCGTAAGATAAAAGAGGGTGCTGAGAAGGTATATGAGGATGAGCGTTGGTTAGTTGTTATTCCTCATACAAAGGAGGCATCATGTTATTATGGTAAGAACACTCAATGGTGTACTGCGGCTGAGCAGAGCAATAATATGTTCAATCATTATAATGACCAAGGTTTTTTATATATTAACATTGATAAATTAAACAATT
>JAEIGA010000093.1_pt1 | contig 117743 bp, 173 predicted proteins | sample 9270691 | NCBI WGS metagenome assembly JAEIGA01 (sample SAMN17057246, study PRJNA624740) | gut metagenome | biome: biome; isolation source: fecal sample | host: Bos grunniens | place: China: Xizang | collected 2019 | reverse complement strand
TGGGCAGAATCATTTAATCAACCAATTGGTAAGTGGAATGTATCTAATGTTAAAGATATGACTAGTATGTTTGACTGCGCAAAATCATTTAATCAGGACCTTTCAAGTTGGCAACTTAAACCACACAGCAGGGCTGCCTATGTATTTGATAATTGCCCAATAAAAAAAGAATATAGGCCAAAAAGGAATAATAAGAATATGAATTTATTAGAAGCTATAAATAGAGGAATTTTAAAAGCTTTAAATGAAAGCAATATAAATTTATTAACTGATTTATATGATAGTGATCTAGATTAGCTAGATTCGATATAGACTAAATCTGTTAATAGTAAAATTGATTGTTCAATTAAACACTCACTAATTAATGCTATTCAGACAGGCGAGTTACATAATAGTAAATTAAAATAGCTAATTAATGATCCTAGTAATTTTAGTAAATTTAAAGGGCTAATTAAAGCTAATGACATAATACATTTAGAAAAATTAATTAAAATTGGTTAGAACTTATTCGGGGATGATGGTAATTTTAACTGGATAGATACTAGCAAAATTACAAGCATGAATAAATTATTTTATGATTCTGCTTTTAATGGACATATAGAATTATGGGATGTGTCTAATGTTACAGATATGCACGGCATGTTCTAGGGTAGTAAATTTAATTAGCCAATTGGAGATTGGGACGTTAGCAACGTAACTAATATGACAGATATGTTTTGTCATGCACCATATTTTAATTAGCCAATTGGCAACTGGGATGTTAGTAATGTAACTTTAATGGCACATATGTTTTATTGTGCAGAAGAATTTAATTAGCCAATTGACAACTGGGATGTTAGCAAGGTAATTAATATGGAGGGAATGTTTTCGTGTGTTAGCGCGTTTAATTAGCCAATTGGAGATTGGGACGTTAGTAGTGTCACTAATATGAGGGGTATGTTTAGTGGGGCTAGTAAATTCAATTAGTCGCTATCCAGTTGGAATGTTTCTAATGTTAATGATACCTCATATATGTTTTCATATGCAAGATCATTTAATCAACCATTATATAATTGGCCTATAAGTAAATATAGTAATACTGCACGCATGTTTATTGAATGTCCAATAAAAGAAGAATATAAACCAGCTTGTATTAAATAATATGAAGAGACTATTAGAAGCTATAAATAGAGGAATTTTAAAAGCTTTAAATGAAAGCAATATAAATTTATTAACTGATTTAGATGGTGACAATCTAGATTAGCTAGATTCGATATAGACTAAATCCGTTAATAACAAAATACATGCATTATACAGGTATTTTCCAACAACAAAGGAAGAGTTAGTTGAAATTATTAAAGCAGAAGTTGAAAGAAAAGGTTGGAACTGCAGTCTTAACCATATTGACGTAAGCAGAATAACCGATATGTCTTACATATTTGCAGGAGCAAATATTTATAGTGATTATGAAAGTTATGATTTAGAAGAGTTTAATGGAGATATATCTAGATGGGATGTGTCTAATGTTGAAAATATGAAAGGCATGTTTCAACTTTCAAACTATACTGGCAATAATGGTGATTTATCCAATTGGAATGTTTCTAAAGTTGAAGATATGCGTGCCATGTTTGCAGAATCACAATATATTGGAGAATTAGCTAAATGGAATGTTAGTAATGTAACTAATATGAATAGCATGTTTTATAATACTATGTTTATTGGTGATATATCAAAATGGAAACCAACAAAAGTAAAAGATATGTGCAGTATGTTCTGGGGATTTGGTAACGAAAATAGTAAATTTAATGCCAAAAATTTTGATATATCAAAATGGGATGTATCTAGTGTTACAGATATGAATACAATGTTTGCACACTCTAGTTTTAATAGTGATATTTCAAACTGGAATGTAAAAAATGTTACAGATATGCGACAAATGTTTATGTGTAGTGATTTTTGCCAAGATATTTCTAAATGGAAGGTAAATACTAGATGTGAAACTTATGATATATTTGATAACTGCCCGCTAAATATAGGTGATTTTCCAGATAAATATAAACCAAAAAGAATTTAATAATATGAAGAATCTATTAGAAGCAATAAATAGAGGTATTCTACGAGGCTTAAATGAAAGTAATATAAATTTATTAACTGATTTAGATGCTGACACGCTAGGTTAGTTGGGTTCAATATAGACTAAATCTGTTAATAATAAAATACATGCATTGTATAAGTATTTTCCAACAACAACAGAAGAATTAGCTACAATTATTAAAGCAGAAGTTGAAAAGAAAGGCTGGAACTGCAGTCTTAATCATATTGATGTTAGTCAAATAACAGATATGTCGTATTTGTTTAGTAATACTTTTTATTACGGATACAAATTAGGAGAATTTAATGGTGATATATCTAGATGGAATGTATCTAATGTTGACAATATGCGCAGTATGTTTGAAGGTGCAAAGTCATTTAACCAATCAATTTGCGATTGGGACGTATCTAATGTCGCTAATATGGAAGATATGTTTAGCGGTGCAGATTCGTTTAATCAACCAATTGGAGATTGGGATGTATCTAATGTAACTAATATGAATGGTATGTTTTATAAAGCAAAATCTTTTAATCAACCTATTGGAGATTGGGACGTATCTAAAGTTATAAATATGGGATATATGTTTTCCCACAATTACGTATTTAATCAGCCAATTGGAGATTGGGATGTATCTAACGTAAAAAATATGGTATCTATGTTTGACCACACACATTCATTTAATCACCCAATCGGAGATTGGGATATTTCTAATGTTACTGATATGAACTATATATTTTATAGTGCAGAACAATTTGACCAAGATTTATCAAAATGGAAAATTAAAACTAATTGTGATACTGCTGGTATATTTTGGAATTGTCCAATAAAAGAAGAATATAAACCAAAAGTAATTTAATATTATGAAACAGTTATTAGAAGCAATAAATAGAGGAATTTTAAAAGGCTTAAATGAAAGTAATATAAATTTATTAACTGATTTAGATGCTGACACACTAGGTTAGTTAGATTCATTATAGACTAAAAATATCAATAATAAAATACATGCGTTGTATAAGTATTTCCCTAAAACAAAAGAGGAGCTGGTTTAGATTATTAAAGGTGAAGTTAAAAAGAATGGTTGGGAATGTAGTTTGAATCATATTGACGTTAGCAGAATTACAGATATGTCTTCTTTGTTTAGTGGTTTTGAGGGATACTATTTAGGAAATTTTAATGGCGATATATCTAGATGGGATGTATCTAATGTTACTAATATGGAAAATATGTTTTAGTGGGCATTGTCATTTAATCAACCGATTGGAAGCTGGGATGTATCTAACGTGGAAAATATGAAAGGCATGTTTGAAGGGGCAAAGTCATTTAATCAACCAATAGGAGATTGGGATGTATCTAAAGTTAATAATATGGACAGCATGTTTCATGGTGCAAAGTCATTTAATCAACCAATAGGAGATTGGGATGTATCTAACAGTACTAATATGGAATATATGTTTAGCAATACAGATGCATTTAATCAACCAATAGGAGATTGGGATGTATCTAATGTTAAATCTATGAATAGTATGTTTTGGTGTGCAAAATTGTTTGACCAACCAATAGGAGATTGGGACGTTAGTACTGTAACAAATATGGCGGAAATGCTTTTACATGCAAAATCATTTAATCAACCAATCGGAGATTGGGATGTATCTAATGTGCGAAATATGTCTCGTATGTTTTATGGGGCAGAATCATTTAATCAAGATTTATCTAAATGGAAATTAAAATATTGCAGTACATATGGTATTTTTGATGGTTGTCATATAAAACAAGAATATAAACCAGATTTACTATGAAAAATTTAAATCTAAATCAATATATAACAGAGAAATTAATTATTAATAGAAATAACAAAATAAAAGAATATTAATCATAAAATTAATGTAATAGTTAGCACAGTGTAACAGTTATGTTCTTAGAACGTCTAATAAATAAAAATAATAAATCATTATTGCCATGATAGAAAATAAGAAATATTTATATGAACATATTATACAACATGTTGCTAAAGAAGTTAAGAAATATCTTAATGAAAGTAATATAAATTTATTAACTGATTTAGATGATAGTGACCTAGATTAGTTAGACACAATATAGACTAAATCAATTAATAATAAAATGATTGTATACACCGCTGAAATAAAACAATTTATAAACGCAATAGAATCAATTAAACCAATTTCATATAAATTAAAAAGATTATTTAATAACCCTAAAAATTTTGAAAAATTTAAAGGAATTATTAAAGCAACTGATAAACACCATTTAGAACGATTAATTGACGCAGGCCAATTAATATTAGGTGATAAAGGCAATTTTAATTGGATAGATACATCAAATATTACCGATATGTCTAATTTATTTTATTAGAATTATACATTTAATGGACATATTGAACTCTGGGATGTTAGAAATGTTACAGACATGTCATATATGTTTTGTGATGCTGATGATTTTAATTAGCCAATAGACAATTGGGATGTTAGCTCAGTGAAAAATATGTCTTGTCTATTTTGTAATGCAAAATCATTTAATCAATCTATTAAAGATTGGGATGTATCTAATGTTACTAATATGTACGGCACGTTTTTTAATGCAAAGTCATTTAATCAACCAATCGGAAATTGGGATGTTTCTAATGTTGAAAATATGAATTGCTTGTTTAATGAAGCAAAATCATTTAATCAAGATCTTTCAAATTGGCAAATTAATACAGACAATATTAAAGGCATGTTTGTCCGATGCCCAATAAAAGGCAAATATACACCAAATGGGATATATAAAGGTTTGTCTGAAAGTAATATGAATTTATTAACTGATTTAGATGATAGTGACCTAGATTAGTTAGATTCATTACAGGCTAAATCTGTTAATAATAAAATTGGTATATTCGATATGTATGAATATGAATTCATATAGACAATAGAATGCAATTTATCGTATATGTATTAGAATTAGATAGATAATATGAAAAAATTATCAAATAATTGTGTTATGATTATTAACACTCCTATAAATTTTGAAAGATTTAAAGGAATTATAAAAGCTAATAATAAACACGAGTTAATTGAACTTATTGCAATTGGCAGATAGTTATTAGGAAATTGTGGTAATTTTAATTGGATAGATACTTCTGGTATAACAGATATGTCAGATTTATTTAAATATAATAACATATTTAATGGCGATATTTCATTATGGGATGTTAGTAATGTTGAAGATATGAGCTTTATGTTTTTTGATTCATGTTTTAATGGAAATTTAAGTAAGTGGGATGTATCAAATGTTAAAAATATGCAATTTATGTTTAGAGGCGCAGAAAAATTTACATAGTGCGACATATCTGCATGGGATGTTACACGTGCGTTTAAATATATTGATACAAACCGTTATTGCACCGGTATATACGGCGCATTTGATAATACGATTCCAATTAAGTATTTACCAAAAAAATGTGTCGACGCATATAATTGGATATTATCTAAAAATAATAAAATATAATAACAATTAAATATATGAAGAAGTTATTAGAAGCAATAAATAGAGGTATTCTAAGAGGCTTGAATGAAAATAATATAGAGTTATTAGCTGATTTAGAGGATGACAATCTAGATTAGATGGATTCAATATAGACTAAAACAGTGAATAATAAAATTGATTGTTCAATTAAACAATAGTTAACTTATGCTATTCGGACAGGCGACATACCCAATAGATTAAAACAATTAATTAACGATCCTGCAAATTTTGATAAATTTAAATGGTTAATTAAAGCTAATGATAAAGACCACTTAAAAGCCCTAATTTGGATTGGATAGAATTTATTTGGTGATGACGGTAATTTTAACTGGATTGATACAAGTGAAATTACAGATATGTCTGCGTTATTTGAGAATAATAGAGTTTTTAATGGACATATTGAATTATGGGATACCAGCAACGTTACTGATATGAAAAATATGTTTTGCAATGCTATGAAATTTAATCAACCGATTGGAGATTGGGATGTTAGTAATGTAGCTAATATGTGGTGTATGTTTAATATTGCATCTAATTTTAATCAGCCGATTGGAGGTTGGGACGTCAGCAATGTTACAGATATGTTCAATATGTTTTATGGCGCAAAATCATTTAATCAACCGATTGGAGATTGGGATGTCAGCAATGTTACTAGCATGGCATAGATGTTTTTTGGCGCTAGATCATTTAATTAGCCGATTGGAGGTTGGGACGTCAGCAATGTTACTAATATGAATAATATGTTTGAAGGTGCACAATTATTTAATCAACCAATTGGATACTGGGACATTTCAAATGTAAAACATATGGCATCTATGTTTTGTTTTGCAACGTCATTTAACCAGCCATTAAATAATTGGATTATACCCAAATATACTATTACTACAGACATGTTTGTTAAATGTCCAATAAAAGATGAATATAAACCAAAAGGAATAGAATAATATGAAGAAATTGTTAGACGCGATAAATAGAGGCATCCTAAGAGGTGTGAATGAAAATAATATAGAATTATTAACTGATTTAGATGATGACAATCTAGATTAGTTAGATTCAATATAGACTAAAAGCGTTAACAATAAAATAGACGGTTATATATAGTTGATTAAGCCACTGTTAATTAACGCTATTCAAACAGGCAAAATACCCAATAGATTAAAACAATTCATTAATGACCCAATGAATTTTCACAAATATAAAGGTATTATAAAAGCTAATAATAAAGACCATCTAAAAGAACTAATTTGGGTTGGATAGAAATTATTCGGTAATAATGGTAATTTTAACTGGATTGATACATCTAACATTACAGATATGGCAAAATTATTTTAGTATTCTGATTTTAATGGCCATATAGAATTTTGGGATGTTAGCAATGTTACTAATATGGAATATATGTTTGCATATGCATTTAATTTTAATCAACCAATTGGAGATTGGGATGTTAGTAATGTTACTAGTATGCGAAATATGTTTTATGGTGCTAATAAATTCAATTAGCCGATTGGAGATTGGGATGTTAGCAACGTTATTAATATGTATTGTATGTTTTAGGAAGCAGAAAAATTTAATCAGGATATTTCATAGTGGAACGTTAATAAGGTAAAAGTCCGTTATTACATGCATTACAACTGTCCAATAAAAGACGAGTATAAACCTAAATTTATAAAATAACTAAAATAATATATGAAACAATTATTAGAAGCAATAAATAGAGGCATTCTAAGAGGTTTAAATGAATAGAATATAGAATTATTATCTGATTTAGAGGATGAAAATCTAGATTAGATGGATTTAATATAGACTAAAACAGTGAATAATAAAATTGATTGTTCAATTAAACAATAGTTAACAGATGCTATTCAGACTGGCAAAATACATAACAGTTTAAAGCAATTCATTAATAGTCCGAACAATTTTAGTAAGCTTAAAGGGTTAATTAAAGCTAATAATCGAAAGCATTTAGAACAATTAATTAAAATTGGTTAGGAATTATTCGGTGATGACGGTAATTTTAACTGGATTGACACAAGTGAAATTACAGATATGTCGTATTTATTTGGTGTTGGCCGCAATAGTATTGATTTTAATGGACATATTGAATTATGGGATGTTAGTAATGTTACTGACATGACAGGCATGTTTTATGAAGCTGAATCGTTTAACCAACCGATTGGAGATTGGGATGTTAGTAATGTAACTAATATGACATTTATGTTTAGTTATACGAAGCAATTTAATCAACCATTAAATAATTGGGATGTTTCTAACGTTACTGATATGACCGAGATGTTTGACAAAGCGACATCGTTTAACCAATCAATAGACAATTGGAATGTTAGCAAAGTTAAATGTATGCGTGAAATGTTTGCGAGTGCATATGAATTTAATTAGCCAATCGGAGATTGGGATGTTTCTAACGTCACTAATATGGATGGGATGTTTTTTGAAGCAAAGTCATTTAATCAAGATATTTCACAATGGGATATTAAGAATGTAAATTACCCTGATGATGTATTTTTCGACTGTCCAATAGAAGAAGAATATAAACCGAAATTTAAATAATATGAAAAGATTATTAGAAGCAATAAATAGAGGTATTCTAAGAGGCTTGAATGAAAATAATATAGAGTTATTAGCTGATTTAGATGGTGACAATCTAGGTTAGCTAGATTCAATATAGACTAAATCTATGAATAACAAAATAGATTAGTCAATTACGCAATAGTTAAATGACGCTATTCAGACTGGTAAAATACATAACAGTTTAAAGCAATTCATTAATGACCCTAAAAATTTTAGTAAACTAAAAGGGTTAATTAAACCTAATGGCAAAAACCATTTAAAAGAACTAATTTAGATAGGGTAGAATTTATTTGGCGATGACGGCAATTTTAACTGGATTGATACTAGCGAAATTACAGATATGTATTGTTTATTTTATTATAATACTACGTTTAACGGCCATATAGAATTATGGGATGTTAGCAGCGTTACTAATATGGAATATATGTTTGCGTATGCTAAGAAATTTAATTAGCAAATTGGAGATTGGGATGTTAGTAATGTTACTAATATGCACGCAATGTTTTTCAACGCTAGTAAATTTAATCAACCAATCGGAGCTTGGGATGTTAGCAATGTTATTAGATTCGACAAAATGTTTTACTCTGCTACTTAGTTTAAGTAGAATTTACGTAAATGGGATGTAACAGATGTATTTAGTACATTTACAAATATGTTTGACTGCTCTGCAATGGAGCACTTTTCAGCGTATTTACCAAGTACAATAAGAAAACAATATATTTAATTTTTATGATGAATAATAACAATAAAAATATTATATCTAATATTAGCGATACCGATATTGCTGATATAATTATACCACAAAAAAATGTATCACACTCTGTTGACGCATTACGTTTAGTTGTATAGAAACAACTTAACACTATTATACTTTAGCGAATCATATAGAATAACGCAGATGATAATTCTGAAAAATTCCTAAGGCCAAACGTGTATAAATAGCCGATTAATCCTGAAACAGAATTAACATTAAAGACTTTACTCAATAATAAGAAAAATTTTGAAAGATTTAAAGATATTATAGCTGTATCAGATAAACAAAATTTAGTTGATGTTATTTATATAGGTCGAGAATTATTAGGCGACACCGGCAATTTTAACTGGATAGATGTATCTGCAATAACAGATTTTTCATTATTATTTTATTGTTCGTCATTTAACGGTGATATATCCCTTTGGAATGTTAGTAATGGTATTAATTTTGCCGCAATGTTTAGCAATGCTAGTAAATTTAACAAACCAATCGGTAAATGGAATGTTTCTAATGCTAAATTTATGAATGCAATGTTTAGTAATGCTAGTAAATTTAACCAGCCAATCGGTAACTGGGATGTTAGTAATGTTACTAACTTTGACTTTATGTTTTGGAAGGCTGCTGAATTTAATTAGGATATAAGTAATTGGAACATTAGTGACGTTAGTAAGAAATATAATGTGTTCTGTTATAGTGATTCGATAGAAAATAAAAACAAACCGTTACCATTATAGGATAAAGAGTATATAATTGAGAATGTTAACTTATTATCAGATATCGATGGTGACGATATAAATGATATTATACTGACAGCCAAGTCATTAAATAACCAAATTAATGCATAGAATATTGCTCGTAGAAATATCATGAAAAAGCAACTGACAGAGTTATTTAACTTACGGGATTATATTGCTAATAAATTTGTTGATTCGACTGCAATTCAGGAGTTATAGTCAAAGGCAGACCAATTATTTGCTCTAATAGACAAAGAGTTAAATAACCCTGCAAATTTTGAATTATATAAAGCAATTATTACTCCTAAAAATAAGTATGAATTAAAACAATACATAAAATACTATTTGAAATATACGCAAACTGGCAATCTTAATTGGTTAGATATATCTAAAGTAACGAATTTAGAAGCACTTTTTGAATATAAAACAGAATTTTAGGGTGATGTTAGTTTATGGAATGTATCACACGTAACTAATATGGGGGCTTTATTTAAAGATTGCACTAAATTTAATGGAGATATTAGTAAATGGGACGTTAGCAATGTTGAAAATATGTATGCAATGTTTGCACATACTAAAGAGTTCAATTAGCCAATTGGACATTGGGACGTTTCAAATGTTTTCGATATGTCGAGCATGTTTGACGGAGCAGAAGCATTTAATTAGCCAATTGGAGATTGGGATGTTAGTAGTGTTGAAAATATGAATAGAATGTTCGCTGATGCCAAAACATTTAATTAGCCATTGAATTCATGGAAATTAGCAGATAATTTACATAGGTTTGTTGCAATGTTTGCAAATGCAGTTTCATTTAATTAGCCATTAACTAATTGGACAATTTCTTCATTTACATTACATTATGACAGAATGTTTTTCAACTGTCCTATATCAGAAGAAAATAAACCTAAAAAAGAGAATTTAGATAGTCTAAATGATTTAGATAGATGATAAAAAATAGAGTAGATTCAGGTCTACTCTATTTTTTATTTTTGAAAAATACAAAAATATTTACGTGTATTAATTAGTTTCGCGAATGTTTTTAAGAAGGTTGTTATATTCTTCAACATCTTGCAAATTGTCAATATCGAGACGGTAATCCGCATTTTCACGAATATAACTAATTTTGAAACGTGACATTTGTGCTCGCTCTCCTAATCCATCAACGTATTGACGTTTTTGAATATATACACATTCTGGATTTGACCAATTTGCACGAAGTTTATCAATAGAGATAATATAAATACTATTATCTATAATAGTTAATATATTTTTTCCGTACATCATTTTATGTAATGATATGCCAATATATTCATTACCAGAATAATAAATAGTTGGCGACGTTTGCACAGACGTACCATAAATGGACAATGTAAGATTAATGTCTTTAATATCATTAGACGTTTTACTTGCTGAACTCTTTGGGTATTTTACACCAAGTTCGTTACATACTTTCTTTACAAATGGAAGCATTACTACGTTAATAAATCTGTACGCTTCTGGGTTGGACAATTTTGATTGAGTCTTCATATTTTTTGTTGTTTTATGGTTTGATGGTGCAAAATTACATAAAATTTTTGACAGGAAAAAATATTTTTGCAATTTTTTTATATTTTTTGTAATTTTTTGCATTTTCACTTAAAATTTTTAGTACTATAGATAAATATAAAAAGATGAGCAGATAATTATATAAGCATAGCTATGTGTTATTTGCTCATTTTTTATAAAATTACAAATGTTTTTTATGGCATTTATATAGATTTAGAATTTACATATTGACAAGTTGTTAGAATTTATTAAAGAAATTTTGCATAAAATTTTTGATTAGCCCCTGTGGTTAAAAATATTGTTGGTTTCAACATTAGTTTTAACTTCAGGTTACTTTTATAATAGACATAAAACAGATTTAGAAAATATCAAATAGGTAAAAGAACAAGTAGAATACTTAAATTGTACAGTTAATAAACATCTTAACATTGAAGAATATAAAAACAACTTAATTTACGTTATCCATTCAATTTAGCTATTAGAATATGTTTTACAATAGAATTATGAAGAACGAATGTTACAATTGGATTATTTAATAGAATTTGCGCACGAGCACCACCCAAACAATGAATTAGAAAGACATTTAATAGCGATGAAAACTCGCATGGAAGTAAATAGAAATATGTATAACCAATAGTATCGATATATTATAATGCACTTAAATGATATTATAATAACTCCTGATTCTATACGCTCAAATAATACAATTTGGCAGAATTCTGAATATGGCAACATGTAGCAAAAGTAATCTCAAAAAAATAAAATAAATAATAAAAATAAGTAAGTTTTTCTTGCTTAAATTTAAAAATATAATGTTTTATAATGTTAGCGGTGACACTATAAAATTTAAATCTTTAAATTACAAAACAATGGAAAAAAACTAGACAAAAAAATGTTACAACTCCTTTAGTTGTATATTATCAGTATTGATTATCGTCTTCTTAATTGGAGCAGTCGCATACGATATGGTTGTATCTAAACCACGTATTAACCACTCTATAGATGAAATAAAAGTAGAAGTTAAAAATTTAAACCATAAAATTGACAATACTTTTTATTTTATGGATGCTTGTAGTACTCACACCGCTACAACAGATACTACTAATGTTCAATAATTAATACGCAATCTTAATTTTTAACAAATTTAACAAATATAAATATTAAAAATAATTGTATTTCTAATTTAGTTAGTATGAAAGAGTAATACAAAAAATTAAAGTACATCTCGTTCATTTAATCGAATTTATTTGTATTAAGAAATGAAAATTACGCTAAATAGACATTAAAATGATTAAGATTAATTAAAATTTAGAAAAAACAATTAAATAGTTATCGTGATGATAACAATACAAATAAAAAATAAATAGAAAAATTTAATATGAAAGTAAATACTAAAAATCAAAAAGCTGTAGCTGAAGCTTATGCTGCTTTAGACGCAAGAGCTTCTAAAGATGCTGCAAAGATGATCACTGAGAGCTGGGCTCCAATGATTGAACGTACTACAGGCGTTAAAGACACAAACAAATTAGAATGGATGAGCCAATTAGCACACAATACTGCTAAAAACTTAAACGAGGATGCATTCCAAGTTGGTTTAGGTGCTAATAACCAAAATTCTGTATTTGGTGGTGTTTATAGCCCATATAGCACACTTTATAACACTCCTGGTGTTGGTAACGTTGTTCCTGCTGGTAAACCAGCTTTAACAGGTTCTGACTATGCTAACGACCAACTTAATGGTTCTGGTGACAAATATCCTGCACTTCTTCCATTAGCTCTTAAAGTTGCTGCTAAAACTATTGGTTTCGAACTTGTAAATACTACTCCATTAGCTGGTCCTTCTGGCGTTCTTCCTTACATGGATTATGTATATGCTGGTAGCAAACAACCATACGGTGCAACTCCTGCATACGCTCCTGTTAATGCTAACCCACACTGGACAGCCCAACAAGGTGTAAACAACAATCCATATGCTTTATATGGTCTTCCACACGCGTTCAAAGCTGCTTTAGTTGCTGATACTTCTAAATCAGTTCTTGAAAACAAAAAAGCTTTAATGGATGCTGGTTTAAAAGCTGGTGTAGCTTTATCTACAGATACTCTTTCAGTAGAATTCGTTGGTTGGAGCCGTATCGATGGTGACCCAATGTTCAAAGTTGTTAACGGCAACAAATCTTTAGGTGAAACTTTTGCTAACGGCGAAGTTACTTTAGAAGGTGACGGCGTTGAAATGACATTAAGAGCTCCTAAATTAATCTCTATGTTAGAAGACTCTCTTCAAGGTTTTGCTGGTGCTGGTGAATTCGATAACGATCCATGGGCTGGTACATTCCAAGATGGTACAGTTCTTTACGAACCAATGTCTCGTGGTACAGGTGAAATGACAGCTCCACGTCAAATCTCTTTACAATTATTCACCAAAAACATTCAAGTTGGTACTATCCAAGTTGGTTGCGCTGTAACTCAAGAACAAGTTACTGACCTTCAAAAACAATGGGGTATTGACGTAGTTAAAATCGTAGAAAACGCTGGTATCAACGAACTTTCTCAAACTATTAACCGTCACATCACTTCTCGTTTATTCGGTCTTGGTTGGAAAAACCACTGCAAACTTGTTGAAGTTGAAGGCTTAGACGCTTGTATGAACTTAGCTTTCGCTAAAGAAGCTCCTGAAACAACTCCTGCATATGCATTACCTGTTGGTGACGCTGCTGAAACTGGCGAATATGTTAACTACGCTCAACAAGCTCTTCCAGTTATGAAATTCAACACTATCGAAGGTGCTAACTTTGAAAACCGTGATACTCTTATCAAGAGAATCTACACAAACATCTTAGCTGCTTCTAACTGGATTCAACAACGTGGTCGTCAAGGTGCTGCAACATTCGTTGTAACTAACATCCGTGTTGCTACATTACTTCAATCTGACGCTCACTACAGCTTCTCTCCAATTGAAAATACAGTTAGCCAATCTGCTGGTCAACTTTACCCAATTGGTACAGTTTGCGGTTTAACAGTTTATGTTGATCCATTAATGGGTGCTTACGATACACGTGTTCTTGTAGGTCGTAAAGGTGCTAAGGACGAACCTGGAACACACTTCTGTCCATACGTGATGGCTGAAGTAGTTCGTATCATTGCAGAGGGAACCGGCGCCCCAAAACTTTATATTAAGTCAAGATATGCATTAGTTGACGCAGGTTTCTATCCAGAAACTCAATATGTAACATTCTTCGTTGATACACGTGGTCTTTGATCTTAATTATCAACTAAGTTGATTATATATAAAGAAAAAGAGAGTCAAACGACTCTCTTTTTTCATTTTATTGTATATTGATATAACGATTTTCCAGAATCATATATTTTAAATTTACCATGCTGCACCCTCTATGTATTTTCATAATAAAACAAATTTGGTATATATTCCTATACAACAGTGCAATTATCTTCTATAAGTTTATTTGTTGGAATATCATTTGATGCAAACATATAAATTCCGTTAATATTATTATTTGACATGATATCGTTAAACAACCTATTATGTGTTATGCTATATTTATAATTTTGTGCGATATTTGTAATATATATAGCACCCTTTATGGATTTAATAGATGCAGTAAATATTAATTCATTATTATAAAATATTCCATAATGTTTTTTGCTTGCACAATATTGCTCTAAACTATTAGACGCTATGAAATTTTTAATTTCCTGTTGTGATATCTATTTAAATATGCAATCATTGTAATTTACACGCGTATTACTACCTACAATATAATACTCTAAGAGTTGCTTTACTGCATCTTTATTAAATTGCCATTGATCTTCCCATATTTGAATTAATATATATCCTCTGTTATTTACTAATTTTTTCTTTTCAAAATGGTAGTCTTTATGCTTATATTGTTCATTGTGCCAATACATCCCATTTGCTTCTATTGCAATTTTCTTATCTGGTAGTAAAATATCACATTCTGTACCAAGAATTTGTCTATTAAATAGCATTTCGCCATCATAAAATTCTTTAATATATTCACCAATCTCCTTTTCAAAATTACTTCTAAATGACACATGTTTAATGTCACAAAATGGGCAAAATGTCGTATTATTAGATTTAAAGAATTTATTAATGTACCCTCGTGTAATAGTAAATTGTTTGCTGCATCTATTACATTGTAACGTTACATTATAGTTATCATGTGAAACATATGTATATCCTAATTCTTCTATTCTTTTAGTTAATTTAAATAATTTACGTTTTTTCTAATTTGCATATCGAATATCCCAAGTTAGTTCAAGTTCTTCCATTACTGACGAATATTTAGCAAGTAATCCTTGCTTTAGCATTGCATATAAATCCCCGTTATAATTTTCTTGTATGGTTTTTTCTCTATTCTGTCTAGCTTTTTCTGAACATACTCCACATAATTCGCCATTATGTGATTTTCTATAATTATCAAAAAATTGTTTTTTAAATTCTGGGTCTTGCATATTATGCTATATTCCATTATGTGCTGCAGCATATGTTTCCCTCATTTTTTGTTGTATTTTTGTATAATCTTTCCTGTCTGGTTTATTTGCATCTCCCATTAATTTTGATTTACACGATTGGTTGCCGCATGTTGCAAAATATCCTTTATTAAATTTACGGAACCTTTTAGTATTACCACATACAGGACATTTTGGAATTTCTTTTAGATTATTAACCCAGCAATATAGTCTTTCAGATAAAGATATATTTAAAGGCAAATAATTAGTTTCATTTATTAATATTTCCTAATTATCTGTCTTCCTTAATCTAACCATCATTGATTTTGGGTTATTATTACTTAACTCATATAATTCTTTAACTGTCATATTAATTATATACCATTTTTTAACTTTTGACTACAAACACTATATAATATAATATGAAATCTTCTATATCTCAAAATAGGGCATCAGCATTTATATAGAGTCAGCATAATATAAAATATGTTGACGATAGTGTTATTAAATCATTGATAAAGTATGATTATTAGGTGTAGTTATTAGAGAATCCTCTAATTTTAGAATATTTGTAGAATAGGTTCGTTGATAGTTTTTCTTTATTAGAGACATATTAGCGCATTAAGTTATCGATTGAGAATAAGCCAATTTGTCCTACATGCGGAAAGTCTGTTAACTGGGTTGGTCGTAAAAATAAGTTATTTACTACATATTGTTCAAATAGCTGCTCTGCTAATAGTCCATTAACAAAAAGAAAAAAGTAGGAAACATAGTATGAGCATTGGGGAACATATCATTGTTATGATTCTTCTATATATTAGTAGTAGCTGTTTGAGAAATGTGGTGTTAGGTATCATACAGATAAATCAGAGGTAAAGCAAAAAAGAAAGGAGACACTATTATCTAATTATGGTACGACTAAATTGTATAGTGTGCCAAAAATTAAATCAAAAATAATATCGACAAATTTTGCAAAGTATGGGTGTTCTTGTATATTTTAGAATGAAGAGTTTAGATAGTAGTCTTATGAAAAAATGAAATAGCGTAATAAGTTTGGTTCATCAAAATAGGAAGATAAAATATATGAGTATCTTATATAGTTGGGATATAATGTTGAAAGGTTTTATAAGTGTGATAGATTTCCATATGTTTGCGATTTTTATTTAGATGATTATGATATTTTTGTTGAATATCATGGGTCATAGTATCATCATGGCCGGCCGTATTAGGGTACAGACGAAGATTTAAACGAAGTGCGGCAGTTATAGTAGAAGCATAATGATAGAATAGAAAAGACCGGAAAACCAACGTCATAGTATTAGAGCATTATAAATACATGGACGGTTTTTGATGTTAACAAAAGGAATTTTGCAAAAGAGCATAATATTGCACTATTAGAAATATATAAGGTAAAAAATATAGACGATTTAGATAGGTAGATTAAAGAATTTATTTATGAGATGGGAATTAGTGAACACTCTAGATGATAAAAATAATGCGAGATATTTTCGCGCATTATTTGTTATATTGAATAAACATTTTATGTGGGGCTCTAGATTTCCCTCCAAAGTAGTATCCTAGCGTTAATAAAAATTTAGGGGTTAATGAATTAAATTTTTCGGAATGTGTTTGCTAATTATTAAAGTTATATACTACTGTATTAACTGGTAAATTTGTTATTATTGAGAAATAGTATGGGATATTAAAATCACAGGTCGCGAACTATTTCTTATGTAGTTTACCATTAATATATGTGTATGTCCAAATTATTATGTTATCTGATTCTTTATTATAAGTCCAGCCAAACCGTACAGAATTTTTATGGACGTTGAATATATGGAAGCTATGTCCAAATAGTTTATTTACACAGGATGGTTCATTTATTTCATAACGGCAGCTATCATCGAATTGTATAGTATAGCAGTTAATATAATGTGTACATTTTTTTAATGATACTATTTTAGGGATGAAAGTTGAATAGTGAAACCATTTAAATATTGTCCATTTCTTCATAATTATTAGATAAATTGTCCAGATATAATTGATAAAATAATGCCAATTGCAGCAAGAACAATTGCTATAATTTTTGTAATTTTATCTGTTTTTTGGTTTTTGAATTGCGATACATTGAATTTAATTGCATTTCCTAATAAAGTCATTGCAAAGCACATTGGTAAAAAACTATAGCCGACTATAAACACAGTTGTCTATAAGCAGCAAAATCCGATAAAAGACAATATTGACATGAATAATCCAACGTAGCTACCAGCGGTATTTAATGCAGAATTAACAAAATGGTGTTTAAAATCAATTTTAAAAGATGTTAGCGTCGCAAAGTATACGAAAAAAATCATTGATAGTAAAGATGATACTAGAACAAACATATGATTAATATTTTATTTTTTATATTTATAGCCCGGATTAAAAACATTTAGTATTAATTCATATATAATTTATAGTAAAATTTGCAAATTTTAAAAAATGATTGAAGAGTTAGATAAGTTAATTAAGGATAGAGAATTATATAATAAGTTATTGGAAGAGTTGCAATATGACAAAACAGTTGTATTGCCTACAAAAACGTATAAAGGGAATTGTAGTAAAGAGTATTGTGAAAAAATAGTTGACTTATATATTGATAGAGAATTTGAGAGAATTCAAGAAATGGATTTTCCGCCAACGGTAGAACACCCATTGACATTAAGCCAATGTCAAACAGAGTTTATTAATTTATTAAATAATGATAAAAAATGGAAATCTCCATCATATTTAGTTCGATATTTTCATAAGTCTATTATTTATGCTTCTGTTGGAAATAACTTATCGCCATTTGATGGATGGGCAAATATTAAAAATGATAAAGAGACATTTAAGAAGTTTTATGCAAATCGATTAAGATGTTCTGATTGGTTTAATGAGAAGGAAATTAATAATAAGTATTTGCCTATTGGGTATGTTCCTGATTTTATATATGGTATTGGTTTAAGTACTTCTAGAATGTTTCAATTTGTTACATATTTTAAACCTGCATTGGCAAAGTACTTAATTAAAAAATATTTAAATGAATATTCAACAGTTTTTGACCCATTTTCAGGTTATAGTGGAAGAATGATTGGCGCATTAGCTGCTAGGAAAAACTATATAGGACAGGACTTATGTGAGTTATCTGTTGCAGAATCTGAACAAATTAGGGATTTTATATTACCATTAGTTAATCAAAGTTTGTTAGATGAACCGATTACGTGTGAATTAAGTGTTAAAGATACAATTAATAGTACGGGTGTATATGACTGTTTATTAACATGCTCGCCTTATGAAAATATTGAAAACTGGAAAGGGGTTCCTTCATTAGGATATACGTGTGATAAATGGATTGATATATGTTTGGAAAATTTTGATTGTAATAAGTATGTTTTTGTAACTGATAATAAGATTAAAAAATATAAAGCATATGTTAAAGAACAACTTGTAAATACAAGTCATTTTGCAGAAAATGTAGAATATGTTGTTGTTATAACAAAAGAAGAACGAAATAATATATTAAACGGAGAGTATAAAAATATAGAGGAGTTAGAAATAACTGATGAATTAAATACTGAGGAATTTAAAGTAACATTTAAATCTAGGTCAAAAACATTTACACAATTAGGTGTAGATTTATTTAATATATTTAACTTAAAAGCCTTTAAGAAGAACGTCGTTATACCAGAAGGATTTAATAATATTATACAATTGCTTTATAATAAATTTGAAATAAGTGTCCCTAATGTAACGGAAATACCTTACAACGCAGTTAATTTAACAGATAATAAGGAGGTTGTTATATTAACATTTAGTGGTGGATTAGATTCATGCTATCAAGCATTAAAGTTAAAAGAGCAAGGATATGAAGTTCATTTATTTCATATGTCAAATGCAAATAGATATGAAAATGGGCAAGGTACGAAAGTTGCTAAAGAGTTTGCTGCTGCGCATAATTTTAAATTTATTGAAGCAAAGTTGTCAAATGGATATAAATATTGGCCAGAAAATCCTTTAAAAAATCAAATGATATTAACAACAATTATTGATTATTGTATTGATAATGGTTATAATAGAATTAGTTTAGGTGAAAGCTTAGCATTAACAACAGATGAAACTGTTGCAGGAATTAATACAACTGATTCTAAAGATTTAACATATATGTTTATTGATGACCTTAAAAAATATGTAAATAACTTGGTTATATTAGAAGTCGAAGGTACGCCTAGTAAATTAGATAAATTAAATTTATTGACAAAATATAATTCAATAGATTTATACTATAGTTGTTTACAAGCTGGTAGATTTAATGCATCTAGACATAAACAAGCAGAAACGAAATTTAATATAAAATTACCATTACATAATTGTGGTTGTTATTGCCGTAAATGTGCAACACAAAATTTATTAATGCATTATGGAGGGGTAATGACATATCCAGAAGAATTTATCGAAAAATGCTGGAAAATTATGTATGACAACGGCTTTTCTAGTGAAAAGCGATTTTTTACACCAGATATTCCATTAGAACAACGAATTAAAAATTTATATGAACAATAATGCTAGATAAACATTTTTCAAATAGAGTAAATAATTTTATTAATTCTGACGAAGATTATGTAAAAGTGCAGAATAATCCAGAGTTAGAAATTTTGTTAGATAAGTTATATGCATGTGATTTTATATATACCCATTTGGTTCATACACCTTTATATACGTATGAATATACTGGCATAAATAATAATCAGGCAGTGACAATTAATAAATGTGAGGAAGTAAATGATTATAATGTATCAACCCAAGTGTCGTCAGAACAAATTATAACTGCAAAAACATTTGGTATTGATATTAAACAACATTTATTTGGTGCAGTTTCTAACGAGTTATCTAATAATATTAATAATACTATTTTAAATAATATGTATTCATTGGGTTGGTTTAACCATTTAAATGATTTTAGATGTTATAAAAGACCATTAAATATTGCAATTCTTAAAAATGAAAATGAAGAACAATATACTAAAGGATATCCAACCAGTGAGAATAATCAAGAAAGGGTACAGCTGCCAATAAGTAATTATATAATTAACACAACTGATGAACAAGGTAGAACATTGCAAGACGTACGAGATAAATTTACATACGTATTTTCTAGTACTATTGAAAATATAGTTTATACTAAAATAAAAGGTAATGTTGATACTAGTTTTGTAATAATTAATACACGTATTGGCCATATATTATCAGAAGGACTATTTTGCCCAGATAGTGAAAGCAAAACAACTTATCGTGATAATAAAGAAATATATTATTTAGGTAAATTAGCTAATGGTATTAAAATATATTGCAATCCTGCATTGCATTATGACGATACTCGAGTGTTAGTTGGAAATCCTAGTAATAAAAATTATGGTGTAAAACTAGCTTTTTATACAGTCGAAAATATTAAGATTGACACCGAAAATATAACAGATAATGGAATTAGTCCTATTAATATTATAAGTAAAGCCCGTTGTAACATTAGTACAATAGGTGAGTCAGTTCATTTGAATTATTTTACATTTTTTGTTGATTGCGAAAAAACAAATGTGTAAAATAGTGATATAAATATTATATACACACGAAACCTTATGGTATTATATACCATTATACAGGTTTTAGTGTTTTAATTAATATTAAGAGTTTTTAAGTATTTTAAAATTACAAACAGTAAAATTTTTAAGTTTAATTAAGTTTTAGAAAATAAAAATTAAGTATTTAAGTTATGACAAATTTTGATGATTTTTTTAATGTAAAACCTGTAGTTCAAGAAACTCAACAAACTCAAATTACTGAGTTTCGCCCAAGTCCTAAAAAAGGACAAAATGGCGTTTTTCAAGCAGTTGTTCGCTTTTTGCCAAATCCTGTAGATCCAGGAAATAAATCAATTATTAGCAAGTATTGCGTATACCTAAAAGAGCCAGGTAATCCGTTGAATACTGTATGTGTTGATTGTCCTTCTACAATTGGTCAACCAGATCCATTGCAAACAACCTTCTTTAATTTACGTAATTCTGCTAATCCAGTTCTTAAGGAAAATGCAGCATTGTTCTCTCGTAAACAACAATTTGCATCGTTGGTTCAAGTAATTGATTGTAAATCCGACCCAACATTGACTAACAAGATTCTTGTATGGAAGTATGGTATTAAGATTCATGAGAAAATCGTATCTGAAATGAATCCACCAATGGGTACTCCAAAAAATCCATTTAATTTAATTACTGGACGTCCATTTGCAGTTAAAGTAACTGAAGTATCTGGATTCCCAAATTATGACAGTTGTGGTTTCTTTGATTTAGATGTAAGTCAATCAGGTATGCGTATCAGCGTAAACAACCAACAGTATATTGTTACACCTGAAGTTATCTCTACAACTCAAGGCAAAGAAATGGTGTTTAATTATCTAAAAGACAATGCACCTGATACAACAAAATACGAGTATCAACCATGGACCCAAGAACAATCTGAGTTTGTTAACCGTTGTATTTTGGTTTATAGTGACCCTTCAGCAACATTGCAAGCTGCTCAAGCAACTGCAATGCCAGGTATCACTCAAGTTCAACAACAACCTGCATTTGCACAAGCTGCTGCTCAACCAATGGTTCAACCACAAATGCCAACAATGGGTATGCATACTGGTAATCAACAACCATTTGCGCCTCAAGCATCTGCAATGCCAACTATGCCATCAATGTCTGAAGGTTTTGAAATGCCAGGCGTTCCAAGTATGGGATTAGATGTAAATAGTGTAGCATCAACCGACCCACGTGGGTTTAATCAAACAGCACCACTTAATGCAGATATTGATTCACTAATCAATGGAGCACAACAGCAACATGCATCAGCACCAACAATGGGCATGGATTTATCTGACGTTCTTAATGGACAATTTTAATTAATTGAACCATTTTAATATATACAAATAGAGAATTACGAAAGTAGTTCTCTATTTTTATTAATATGAAACTTTTATTGAAAACCCGTATATAATTAATATATGGAAGATATGAAAAATATTTTTAATATTGACACTAGTGGGTTAACTACTAGTAATTTGTCAGATATAGGATTTGAAGAGTCGTTAAGAGAGCGCACGCAAGAAATATTAAATAAGATATTTAATATTGCTGAAAAGCGAAATATTAAAAGAAGCCCTTCGAGCCTAAATTTTGCATGTCCATTTTGTCGAGATTCTGCAATAGATAATAAGAAAAAGCGGGCACATTTAATTTTATCTGGAAAAAGTGCAGGTTATTTTTATTGCTTTAATTGTGGACAATCGATGAAATTTAATAAATTCTTTAAATCTTTTGATACACAATTAAGTTTATCTGAGATTAAGTATATCAATGACACTTATAATTCATCACTTCTGGATGCATCCAGTAAGTCGGCAGCTAATAATTTGACATCACTTATAGTAAATAAGAGTGATGCTTATGAATATGCAATAAGTCGTGAATTAATTAAGACGTCATTTAATTTGACTGAGATTGTACCTAATACATATGTTCACAAATATTTAGTAAATAGGTGTCAATATAATATGTATGAACGATTTTTATACAGTGAAAAGTATAAACAATTATATATTTTAAATTTGATTGATGACAGAGTATTAGGAATGCAAATTAGAAATTTGAATTATAAAGGTAGCGGACCAAAATATTTAACAATAACAATTGAAAAACTTAGAAATGTTATGTTAAATGATAATTCAGTTATTCCTGAACATGTGTCAAAGTTATCATGCGTATTTAATATATTTAATGTTGACTTTTCCAATGTAATGTATAAACCTGTATTATTGACTGAGGGTCCATTCGATGCATTTTTATTGCCAAATTGTATAGCTGTATCGGGTGCATCAAAAACATTCAATATTAATTTTCCATTTTGGTATATATATGATAATGACCAAACTGGCGCAGAACACTCAATGAGCGTATTAAAACAGGGGTATAAAACCTTTATGTGGAAAAAATTTAAAGAACACTATAATATACCAGATATTAATCCATACATAACTGAAGGGAATAAACGAAAATGGGATATTACGGATATTAAAAAATATTTTAGAGATAATAATATTCAAGAAAAATTATTATGGTCTCCATACTTTACTAATAGTATGTTAGATGGATTATATATATAAAATTAAGATTTTACATTAATACTATGGGGTGTGATATACATTTTCAAATAGAACGTCGTATAAAAAATCAAAAAAAGCCGATATCATATTATCAATTACATGATAAAACGTTTCATCCATTATATGCAGAACAAACAGGGTGGACAGCTGTAACGGATGTAGACAATATGTTATTAACTAGAGATTATGATATGTTTGCATATATGGCAGATGTTCGAAGTTATTTCGATAGAGAAGAAAACCTTAAGCCTAAAGGATTGCCAGATGATTGTACAGATTATACAAAGTGCAGAATATCCTTATTTTGTTGTAAAAATAATTACTATTCGTCTTTAATACCAGAACATCAAATTATTTCGCAAGATGAATTTAATAATTTATTAAATACATATAATAAACCTATACAACTTAACCGTAAAAGTATTGATAATGACAATATTAAAGGGTGTTTAAATCCTGATTTTCATTCTTTTACATGGTTAACATATAAAGAATATAAACAATGTTTTAAATCTGCATTTGTTAAAAGTATAAACGGAAAACGCCAAATGGTTGAATGCTATATGAGCTACTATGTATTATTAAAACTTTTAAAGGCATATGAAATGAATGGGTTATATGAAGTACGTTTAATTGTATGGTTTGATAATTAAGTAAAATAACGAATAATTAGTATGAAAAAAGAAGTATACAAAGTTGATATTAATTCATTAGAGGCTAGACCAGTAATTATGTATGCTGAGGTAGTTAATAATATTGAAGACTTTAGCGCTATATTAACTAGATTATATAAACAAGAATATGCATTAATGGAAGAAATGTCATATTGGGAATTTGAGGATGAAGAAACCGAAATGTGTGACAACCACCTTAGAATATATGCATTACTTGCAGAATATATAGATTATGCAAAACAAATTAATTATGATGATATAATTGATAAAGCATATGAATTATTTTTAGAAGATATTTCAGCAACTGACGAAGCAGAGTAAACAATTTTTAAAAATTGTCTATAATAATTATATTAAACTTTAAATAAATGAATAATTATGGTAACAAACGAAAATTCTCAATTTGACCAACTTAAAAAAATAGTAGAAAATTTGTATGGTCACAACACTACATTGTTTAATGACACATTTGATCATTCTCTTAAAGAGTTTGTAGATAAATTATATGATGGTCTTCCAAAAGCAACACAGGAATTGATTAATAATACATTTTCTCAATTGACTAAAGATTGTCAAAAGGAGGAGAATTTGCAAAATAAGTGCAAGTGCAATAGTATGTCTAATTCACAATGTAACTGCAATAATAATATACAAAATAAAGCAGCTACACAACAAACATGTGAAAAAGATACTACATATGTGACAACTGCTCAGCGACTTAAGACTCATTTTGACGATGTAGAAAAGACAAATAAGACTAAGACATTCAATACTATTAAGAAATATATTATTGACCGTCTTAATCCAGATAATAAAGATTTGCATTATAATGCAACATCTAAAATAATTAGTTTAACAATTAATAAATCTCAACTAGAATGTCTTTTTGATTTGCGATCTGAAGATATCCGAAATGTATTATCAACTGTTGCACAGTCTACAGGTTTTTCATCAATCACTTATTTGGAGAATCAACATACAACATATCCAAATGTATCAGTTCATACAATGACACTATATTTTCATTTCTAAAATAACAAGACTTATTTATATATGATAGGAGCTACTAATTTAGTAGCTCCTATTTATTTTTATCCATATTAATTACTAACTATATGAATTTTAATAAATATAAAAAGGCGTTATTTATATATTTTTATGAAATTTTCATATTTAATTTATAAATAAATAATAAAAGATAAAAATAAAAAAAATATTAATTAATATGGGTAAAATTTCTATTGACTTAAATTCACTTAAAGCAGCGGGAGTTTATACATTAGAGGTTGATAATTCTCAAAGAAGTACAACATCTACAAATGCTTTACGCATGTTAGTTGGTTTTTCTAATAAAGGTCCTTTCAACCGTCCTGTTCTTTTAGAGAATGATAATGACCGTACAAGCATTTATGGCGATATCGATACTAAGTTAGAACATAAAGGTTGCTACTTTAATAGAATGTTAAGAACATTATTAACAAACGGCCCTGTTATTGCGTTGAACCTTCTTAAAGTTGACGACAAATATAATGGTCCTGACCAAGTTAACTATGCTGCATTATCTCTTGACGCTGGTACAACTAACCCACGTATAACAACAAACGGCGACGGAAATGTTAAATACGGAGAATATGACTACTTAGCAGAAACATTAGATAATACATTATATAATACTGCTAAAGGCGACACTGTTCCATATATTGGTTCTACTCCATACTCTAGCTTATATAATCGCGCTCGTTTCTGGATGCCTGATAAAGATTTATTAACTGGCGCTGCTGCACGCGGTTTAAATACTAGTGATGAAGCAACTTTTGAATATACCAACTTACTAAACTTTGCTAACGTTGGTACAGAAGAATTCTCTATCTTAGTTTTCAAACCAGGTAATATTGCTGGTTATGATGTAACTGTTGAATCTTGGTATGGTGGTAAAGAAAATATTCCATTTGGATGGGTTCGTCCATACGACTATATTTCAGACTACTTCTTACAAGTTGTTTGTGTTAAAGGTAACTGGTCTAACTATCCTGTACTTTCAACAGATCCTATCTGGGGTTCTTTCTTTGACAATAAAGGTATTATCAAGAATAAGATTAACTCATTCATGAGTGCTGAAGGTATCACTATCTTAGGTTCTTGGACAGGTTCAATTATTCCTGACTTTACAGATAAACAAGGTACTCAATTATCTCTTGAAAAGAGAATTAATGCTGCTACAGAACGCACAGGCTTATTAATGTCATTTAATAATGATGCGGCTAACGTATTAACATTTGACTATACTGGCAAAGATTCTGGAAACGACGATCCAGACCAAGGCGTTTGGGGTATTGATATTGATAGCAATGCTGAACTTGAAGAAAGCGAATCAACTGCTAAATATATTGTTGATATGGTTGGTCACTCTGCATTCATGTCAAAAGAATTTGCTATTCCAGAATATGAAACAGCAACAACAATGACTGCAACAATTCCAGAAGAATCTATCATTAAAGGTACTAGAGATAAAAAATATATCGCTCCATTTGATATTACTCTATTAAAAGCTGATGGCGATGCAACTGTAAAAGTTGGCGAAGTTACACCATATGATGCAGCGGTTGGTACATATATTCCAACAAACTTATTCGTTCAACCAGCAGCAGCTACTATTGATGTTGAAGGAAATGGTGCAAAAGCATTAATTGCTAAAGAATATGTTACTATCGCAAGTTCTGGTTCTACACGTACTTTATCTTTATCAACAAATGCAATTGAAGTTGAAAGAGTTACTGTTAGCGACGTAACTCCAATGGCTACAGTTGTATTAAATGTTACATTCGGAACAGTTGAAGCTAAAGTAACATTTACTAATGTTAAACTAGATGATGACAAAGCTCATTTTGCATCATCAGTTACTGCTCCAACTGTAACAGTTCAAGTTAAGAAAGAATAGCAAAATGACCTTGTTGAAGAATACTACGGTATCAACTTCTTATCATATAACTATGTACAAACTGAAGGCGACGGCGTTTTAGCAGAAGTTCAAAATGCTCATTACTTCAACGACACAGCATTATGGGCAGATGAATTACCAGTTAACGACGATGTTAAAAATATGTTCATCATCGATTCTGCAACTGCTTGGACAGATAACTCTATTAAAGTTGGCGATTATGTTAGAAATATAACATTCAATAACAACGTTGGCGAAACTGCACAATATAACTTAATACCTGGTCTTGCACGTGTTATTAAGAAACAATTCATCCAAGTTGCAAACGGTAATGAAGTAACTTATAATGGTAAAAAATACATTTACAACGGCGCGGTTGACACTGCTAAAAACGGTAACGTAGGTTTCTACTTAATCACTTGTACAGCACCTGTATTATTAACAAATAACACAGTTACTCGACAATTGCCTATTTCAGATGATACAATCTCTCATTCATTAAGATTCATCCCTCTCAAAGGTTTAACACTTACCTCTAGACACCGTCCTGGTTACGATGCTAACGGTAACTTACAAATCGAAGACGGTATCGAAAAAATCTATTCAGTATTAATGGATGAAGGAATCCACCGTGGTTTAATGAACCCAGAAATGGTTGACTATAGATACATCATCGACTCTATGTCTTACGGTCTACGTCCAGAATTAGGTGGTAAAGTATACCTTTCTAAAGTTGCTTACGACAGAGGAAAATGTACAGCGTTACTAAACCTTCCATCTGCTAAACAATTTGCAGTATCTAGCAATCCATACTTCTGCGATTCTTACATTCCTAGTGTAGAAACACGCCCATCTTTAAATACTAAATATATCCCTGAAGGTGGTAATACAGAAATGGGTTCTACAAGTGTATTCAGCCTACCTGGCGAAGACAACGGTGCTAAATTCACAGCTTGCTTATGGCCTAACGTAATCTATACAGAAAATGGACGCTCTATTTCAGTTCCACCAGCAGCAGACGTTGCTAACGTTCTTAACCGCAAATTCACTGGCGTTTCTGACCCATACTGCATCTGCGCTAACCAAAACGGTATCTTAAATAACAAATACCTAACTGGACTAGAATTCTTAGCTGACAGACAAGACCGTGAATACTTAGAACCATTCGGTGTTAACACAATTATCAAAGACAGCGGAAATATCATGATTTATGGTAACCAAACAGCTTACCAATCTATTAAATCAGATTTTAATAAATTACATGTCAGAGAAAATCTTAACACAGTTGAAATTGAGTGTGAAGCTATTTTAAGAAAATATAACTTCTTATATAATACACCAGCAGTGCGTGCTAATATTGTAGCTCAATTAACACCAGTTCTTCAAGTTATGCAAACTTCAGGTGCTATTGCACAATATGAAATTATTTGTGATGAAACTAATAATACTTCTGAAGTTATCGAGGCAGATACGTGCGTTGTAGATATCCACTTATGGTTTAATCATGGGATGGAAAAGATTGTTTAGACATTCACAGTTAATAGACATGCTTCATTAGAAGATTAATTTATTAACCAACATATATTTTAAAAAGGGACTAAGTGATTAGTTCCTTTTTATTTTTATATTAAGACAAACGTTTGTAATCTATCATATAATTAATATGACAGATTAGGAAGTCCTTAATAAAATATAGCAATCGTTTAAAAATGAAAAAGGATAGCTTATTAATGGAAAAGTTAATAAGCATAATATATAGATTAACAATCCTGATATATATGAGTATTTAGCTAATAAGTATTCTGATTTTTCATGTTCTGTCGGAGAGTTAATATATAGATTGGAAAATAATATAGATGTCATTCCAGTATGTCCTGTATGTGGAACCCCTTTAAAATTTATAAAATACTGTAAAGGGTATCAAACATTTTGTTCAAATGAATGTAGATATTCTGATAAAGGACAAAACTTGATTTAGGATAAAATAAAGGATAAATGTAGAGAACAATACGGGTGTGATTACTATTTACAGTCAGATATTATAAAAGATAAAGGCAAATAGACGAGTTTACAAAAATATGGTGTAACCCATCCAGCAAAATCAAATATTGTTAAATTACGTAGTCAATAGACCTGTTTAGAACGATACGGAGTTAAGTATTCTGCCCAATCTGACAATAATAAAAGAAAATTTAAGCAAACGTTGCTTCAACGATATGGTGTTGATACACCAATGAAGTCAGATATAATTAAATAGAAATATAAATAGACATGTTTACAAAGATACGGAAGTGAATACTATGTACAATGTAATAAATTTACTGATAAAGCGAATATAACAAAATATTTAAATAAACATTACAAATGGGAAAAGTTAGGATACGACATTGAGTTTTTAGGTCATTCCCAAATTATAGTTCATAATTGCTGTAATATTCACAAAGATGTTCAAATGCATATTTCTACATTATTTAATAGATTAAAAGCTAATACCTGTTTATGCACTGAATGTAACCCTTTAGTTAAAGGTCCGTCTTCATACTAGGAAATATTTATACAAAATTATTTAGCTGACGAAAATATATGTTTTTATATGCACAATAAAAACATTTTAAATAATAAAAAAGAATTGGATTTTTATATACCTGATTTAAATTTGGCAATAGAATGCAATGGTATTTATTGGCATAGCGATAAATTACGGGATATCACATACCATTATAATAAAACTAAGGAATGTAATGAATAGAATATTACGCTTTTACATATATGGGAAGACCAATTTAATAATAATTTAGAATAGGTATTAAATATAATTAATTATAAAATTAATCATAATATATAGATGCCATCTGAGTATTATATTAATTCTAATATAGCAGATAATAGTATTATATATACTTGCACCATTGATAGTATTAATATTTTAACTATGACTTTTACAAAAGATTAGAATGAATATGAGTATATATTAGATATTCAACATACATATGCATATAATATATTTAGTATTATGCAAGAAATATTACACATTTTTATAGAAAATTATAAGTTTAATGAAATTGCAATAATTGATAATTTAGACATTGATAATCGCAAAGACATTATTAACTTGGGTTTTTATTTTGTTGAATACTTAGAACCTACACCATTTTTTATAGATAGTCAATATAATCGAGTGGATTCACCAGAAAGTGAAGATAATATAAAATTTAAATGTTATAATTCCGGTTATGCTAAATATAGTTTAAAAAATAAAGGGTGAAAAGGTTTAATTTAGTCTTTATTTGCACTTTTATTTATTAAATGCGCATATTTTTTGAAAAATATTTTTTCCTGTCAAAAATTTTTATTAATTTTGCATCGTCAATTAAAAATATGTATAACAAGTTAATTTATAAAATTTAAAAATGATTGATTTATTTAAGTCAAAATCCACTAAAGACAGTGATAATTGCAGTTTTACTGCTTCTAAAGCTGTTCGTAAAAATTCATGTTTGGTGTATGTAAATACTACATCTAACGATGTAACGTATGAAGACATATTGAAGTGTATATTTAATGGTAATGAACAAAATGAGTATTACCAAGTGTTAGGAAAAAGAACTGCATTTATTATATATTTTTCTACAGACGATAGTAAGGAAGCGATAGGGAATAAATTGACAGGGTTTAGTTTGGCGAATGACGATTGTATAACTTTCCATTTATTTTATGGAATTCAGGATGTATCGTATTTTATTAGAGATAGTAAAGATGTAACCGGTTATGTTACTAAATTTTTTGAATGTAATAGTTAATTTATAAATAGTCATATTAATATGGAAAATAACGCAACTTATAATCACATTATTGGTGAGTTAAAAAGTCAGGCAAGACTTTGGAAAAAGGTTGGAGATAATTTGGAAAATATTTCATTATCGAAGACCAGATTAGGAAATTATGGTATTTTTTATAACGGTGTATTTACTGGTATGTTTATTGAACGAAGTTTTGTTAAGGAAGCAGAGGTATATGACGCTGGTTGGAAAATTAATAAAAATGTAATGGAGCATTAACTTTATTTAATAACTTTATAAATTGATAATTAATATGGAAGACGTTTTAGGTTGTATTGTTAAATTTTTTGGTATTATTGCAGCTGTAATTATTGCTGTTGGGTCAGTTGTTTTGAATGAAGCAGCTGTATATTTAGTAATGTATAATTCTGTATTTACACCGTTGTTTTTGAGTGTTTTTGCAGTAACATTGCCGGCCGTGCCATTTTGGGCATTTATTGTATTTGGAATGGGAATAAGTGTATTTAGAGTTAAATTTGATAGTCCTGTTAAGGATGAAAAACATTCAGTACTTGATTTTGTTACTAGAGTATTAACAGTTATATGTACTCAGTGGGTAATGGTTGGAGTTAGTTTAATTTTATGCGGTATATTTCTATAATGCATTATGGGTAGACAATTAAATAAAAAAACCAGTTGGTTAACTGAAAAAATGATGTCCGATTATTCTGTATTAATTAGGAATCTTAATAGTGCAGATAATATGAGTCGCCTAAAGGCATGTGAAGTGTGGTTTAATAAACTGGTCAGTGATACTTGGCGAAATTATAGAGCTTGGTGTACGGTTGACATGGGATGGGTTGAATCCTACTGTTTATATCAAGATTCACAAAGTGTTGTTAAAAAACTTACAAAAGAATTTGACAAATGGTATAATATTCAAAAAGCAGCAATATTAGGAAATAGCGACCCTACCGTAATTTCTTAAATTGTTTAATTATTAAGTAGTAAAGCCTCTAGATTTTATTCCAGAGGCTTTATTTTATTTTATAATGGAAATCATTGTCCATATAAAGTTAATGTCCCAGACTTAATCTGGATGATTGAGGATTAGTCATTTATTAATTGTTGTTCGGCTTCATGTAGATACATATCACTTAGTGAATATAAACGTGTTTTAGAATCATTATCAATTTCTAATTGATTGATAGATTCATTAATTAATTCACTAATAGATTTTTCTTTATATTCTGCTACAGAAGCATCTATAGATTGGTGTTTTTTGTTTGTTATTAGAGTAACTTTTTTTGCAGTGGTGCCTAATCCTAGATTATTAAGGTCATATTTCTTTTTGTATTTTGGTACATCATCTTCATTAATAATAACATAGTTATAATTATTATTAAAAAATGATTGTCTTTCTGTTAATGACATATTGTCATATTCATCTATTTGTATAGAATGATAAATTGGTGAATATGTATTTTTTGTAAATGATAAGTCTTCCTTTGCTAAATCTAAAACATATAATCCACAATCATTATTAATGTCTCCTTTATTCATATGATATGGCGCACCAACATATATGACATGTTTGGATTCTTGACGTTTATGAATATGGCCAGATAGAATTAATCCTTTAAACATGTCTGGATTTGCACCATTAGTAATTGTCATTCCGTTATCCATTTTCATTTTTGTTAGTTCGGTATGCATTAACGCATATTTAGCCTTTTTATTATATTCAACTAAATAATTCGTTTCTAATTCAGTTGAGCCGAGATAAGGAATTGCAATTATTTTTGTTGTTAACTTATCACCATATTGTAATGTTAATAAAGTAGGGTCTGTTATAAGTGTAACATTTGGAATGTATTCAATAGTTCGTAAAGATGTATTACCTAGATTAGTTTTCTTTGCTAAATCATGGTTGCCATTTAATATATACATTGGAATTTCTTTAGCAATATCCTCGACTACATCAATTGCTAAATTAGTAACATTTATATCTATTGCTTTTCTATCGTCATATGTATCACCTAAGTTAATACATACCAATTTTTCATCTTCTTTAAGAGTTGCTTTAACTTTTTTAACGTGTGGCAAGAAAAAATTATAAAAATAGTTGCGCATATTATCTTGCCACTCTTCAGAATTAACATGTTTGCCAAAATGTATATCTGAAATAAAAATTATATGTGATGCTTTAATACTTAACTTTTTAATATCTAACATATATTGACTGATATATTTTTACTTTAATTGTAGTAACTTAATTAATAAAAGTTTACGAGGGCTAATAAATATATAAATAATAAAATTAAATTAATATAAAAAATGGGTACAAATAAAAGAGCTATTTATGAAACTATTATGAATGCAGTATCTATTGAAGTTAAAAATGCAATTGATTCAGGTAGTATTTATGAAATGGCTAAAAAAATAAATAAACCATCTGGTTGGTCACGTAAAAATACAAAGAAGAGAAAAGTATCTAATTAGTACTTAGCTGGTGACGTATATGATAGAATATCAGGTACATACAGACAAGAGGATGAATATTCTGACAGTAATTATGAAGGATTTATCTATGATAAAGAAGGTAATGAATATAAAGTGTATGGATACGCCACACAAGGAGATGCTGGTCGTATTGCTGGTGGTTCAACTGATTATCGAGTTGTTATTTCATGGAATGGCTTAAAAATTACTTTAACTGGATATACTGCAATATTCTCAAATGGCAGTGGTACATCAATTATTCCAGATATCGAAGCAGGATATTATCTTGAAGATTATCTTGCAAAAAATAGATACTCAATAGCATCTTCAAAAACTGATAAAATTGAAGAATTAATTACTGCTGGTGATGCTAACGTAAAATCATATAGTGCAAATAAAAAAGAAAAACAAGAAAATAAAGATTTAGCATTTGCGCAAAGATATGTAGAATTTAGATTTGCCAATTATATATGTGCAACAAGTTCATCTGAACCACAAATAAGTATAGGTCGTTTAACAAATAATGGTGATAAAGACCAAATGTCTAAACTTGAAGAAATAATTGCTCCATTTATTGAAAAACTTCTTGAGGGTTCATTTAAATTAAATCTTGATAAATTATATGGTTTAAAAGTTGGTATCGCATGGGACAAGGAAATGACCGACAAATATGATATCAAGCCTGCAATAGACGTTAAAAAGAGAAATCTAGTTTATATTAAAACAGATACAAAAACAAAAAATGGTGAAGTTAAATACATTAAATCTATATTAGATACTCCAGTAACTTTACGATTACCAAAAACAATATAGTGTAAATATAAAGATGCATCACCAGAATTGTAGAAAATATTAGATGAAGTTTCTAAACAATTTAAAGCAAAAAATAAAAAGTCTAGAGCTTCATGGATAAAAGCTAAATCTGACTCATATTATTCAGAATACACTAATGCATATTGGGGAACTCGTAAATATACTAGAGCGCAGGCAAATGATTTGGCTAAATCTGCTTGGGAATCATTTATGGCTGAATATGATACTGAATTTATGAAGAACAGACATGGGTGGCTTAGCATAGATGTAGAAACACTATCTGAATATATAAGTAAAATAAATGCAGATTATGAAGTAAAAGCTAAAACTCCAGATACAGCGATAAATGATTTACCTGAAACTGCAATAGACGAAAAACAACAAAGAGGTAAAGCAACTGAACTGAGCAAATCTGCATGGAATGCAGCATACGATAAAATGAAAGCATGGCATGAAGGAACAAGAAAACAAAATATTGGAGCTATGTCAGATGCCAAATTGAAACATAATTATAATGTATGCAAAGAACTCGGTTTTGATAAAGAAATGAAAATTCTTAAAGATGAAGCTGATAAACGAAATATAGTTCTTGAAAGCGTAAATTATAATAAACTTACAAGAAAGGATTTATTAAAAATATATAGAAAATAATTATATTACATATATTCATTTGTCATTTTTCTTGCAAAAGTGAAAACAATTCTAATCATATCATATAAAATATAATAATATTTCTTAAATAGCAAAAACTATATTTTTATATGATAACCATAGAACAACTAAAAGAAATTCAACAACGCGCCGATAAGCTCAAACAATACTTAGCTATTGATGAAAAACGCATACAACTTGAAGAAGAAGAACTTCGCATGCAAGACCCTAGATTTTGGGAAGACGTCAAAACAGCTGAAGTGCAAATGCACAAAGTAAAAGGTATCAAAGCATGGATTGAGGGATATGAAGGTGTATACTCCGCTGCTAAAGAACTACAACTCACCTTCGACTACTATAAAGAAGAACTCACTACTGAAGATGAAGTTGATGCTGCATATGCTCGTGCTCTCAAAGAGGTAGAAGCCCTCGAAATGAAGAATATGCTTTCTCGTGAAGAGGATCAAATGCCAGCTGTGCTCAAAATCGTTTCAGGTGCTGGCGGTACCGAAGCACAAGACTGGGCTGAACAACTTATGCGCCTCTATCAACGATACTGTGAGAAGCATGACTATAAAGTGACCATTGCCAACCTGCAAAAAGGAGATGAAGCAGGTATCAAAACCGTAACTTTCAACATCGAAGGCGACATGGCATACGGCTATCTGAAATCTGAAAACGGCGTACACCGTCTTGTACGAGTGAGTCCCTACAATGCACAAGGCAAGCGTATGACTTCATTCGCATCTGTATTTGTAGTGCCACTCATTGATGATACTATTGATATTTACGTAGATCCAGCAGGTATATCATGGGACACCTTTCGCTCATCTGGCGCAGGTGGACAGAATGTCAACAAAGTGGAGTCTGGTGTGCGTCTACATTATAAGTTCATTAACCCACTCACCAACCAACTAGACGAGATTGTAATTGAAAACACAGAAACGCGTGACCAACCGCAGAACCGTGAGAATGCTCTTCGACATTTGCGTAGTCAACTCTACGAACTCGAACTCGAGAAACGTCGTCAGGCACAAGCCAAAGTAGAGGCAGGCAAGAAGAAAATCGAATGGGGAAGTCAAATTCGTTCATACGTCTTTGATGACAGACGGGTGAAGGATCACCGAACTAACTACCAAACCAGCAATGTTAATGCTGTTATGGATGGTGACATTGATGAGTTTATCAAAGCATATTTAATGGAGTTTTCTGATTAAATAAACTAAATAACTAAATATACTTCATAAAAAATGGAAGAATTATGATTCTTCCATTTTTTGTATATTTCTTTTAAAAATTAAAATATTGAATGTCTATCACCGTTTAAAACAATTGCACTAACTTCGTTGTATGTTTTCATTGGTAATTTAGGTAGTATTAAATCTGTATATCCTAAATCGAATGCTGCGAATCTAACAACATCATCGAATTCTTGTTTATTTGTATATTTAACGATTGCTTCAATACAATAACGTTTTTGTTTGTATGTTACATCTAAACCAGCACGTCTTAACATTTTCGTATATAAACGTGCATGTCCCATCTCGCCAAGACCTTCAGTATCATCACCACGAGTATATGTTATTTCGCATACATATTCACCATTATACTTGTCTAACTCTGCATTTTCATTAACATTTAAATTATCGTTAATTCTAGAACTGGCGGTTTTATAAATTGTTATTTTATTTTCAGAATTTGACATATTATTTGAATTTAGAACATTTGCACTATCTAACTGTTCAACAATTTCATTAACATGATAAATGTTATTTACATAAAATGTAACGTTTGTTTTGTTAACTTTATAATCTAATATACCTTCATCAAATAATTTAACAATAGAATTGAATACTGACGTTGGACAATATAATATATTTACTGCATATACATCTTTATCAAAACGTTTTTTTAATGATTTTACACTAAATAATTCTTCTTGTAATGTAGTTTTAACAGATTCTGATATCTATTTATATAATTTTTTAGTATTGTATTTCATATAAATTTAATAGCATGTATTTTATTTTATTTATTTTAATTCAAATATTTTTAAATTGATAAATATTTAAAGTTTGTAATAAAAAGTATTATGGGTAATTATTCAAAAAGGTAGTTATATGATATTATAATGAACTCTGTATCAGCAGAAGTTAAAAAATATATAAATGAAAATTATAAGTTATTATCTGATATTAACGTTGATCCTACCGATATAAATTTAAATACAAAAACCATAAATACAAATATTAATGCTAAACTTATGCACGGCAAACATATGAATCGTAAATTTGTCGATTTAGGTTTACCATCTGGAACATTATGGGCAACACTTAATATTGGGGCATTTAATATATATGACCCGGGTTATTATTATGCATGGGGTGAACTAGAAACAAAATCATATTACGACTTTGATAATTATGAATTTCTTAAAAATGGGAATATACAAAAGTATAATAGTGAAGATAATATAAAAATATTAGAGCCGGTTGACGATGCTGCTCATTATTTATGGGGTGGAAATTGGAAAATGCCGACAAATGAATAGATAAATGAATTATTATCATTAGAACGGGAATTTATTCCAGAATCAAATGGTCGCAGGGCAGTATTTTGCATCACAGGGTTAAATGGTAATAAGTTATATTTACCTTTATCAAATGATTTTTATTATAACGTCGATTCTCTAAAAACGTTTGCGTGCTTCTGGACATCAGAAGCAGCAGAAGATAATGAATTATTAGCACATTATTTGCATTTACATAGAGATACACCAGATATAGCAAAGACACCATATTATTAGTGGAAAAGTACCGGATGTCCTATAAGGCCAGTGGTTAATATAAATGAAATTTAAATAATTTAATATGAAATAGTTGATTAAGTTAATACAAATGGGCATTTTAAAAGAAAACTCGGTGAATATTATAGCAGACTTAGATGATATTGATTACGAATCTATGCAAATACGTGCAAAAGATATAAATAGCAAATACGACATGTCCACCGCCGGCAGACGCTAGAGGATGGTTGATGCGTTATCAAAACTAATTACAGAGGACCAACCATTTTCTGCAAGGTTATCTAAAGAATTAAATAACCCTGCAAATTTTGAAGTATATAAGGGATTAATTATTGCAGATGATAAATACCATTTATTAGAATTGGTTGAGGTTGCGATAAATGAATTTGGGGACGATTGTAATTTAAATTGGATTGACACATCTAATATAAAAGATATGTCGTATTTATTTGACAATAGTAATTTTAATGGACATATTGAACTATGGAATACTAGTAATGTTGAAACATTTAGATAGACCTTTTACTTCGCAGAGAGATTTAATGGAAATATATCAAATTGGGATGTGTCAAAAGCAGCTGACATGGGCTATATGTTTTCTGGAGCAAAATAGTTCAATTAGCCACTTGATAAATGGGATGTTGGCGGTGTAGAAGATATGCAAGCAATGTTTGCAAATACTAATAAATTTAATTAGAATATTAATTTGTGGGATGTATCATTAGTTACTAATATGACTGAAATGTTTGCACATGCTATTGCATTTAATTAGAATTTATATAATTGGGATACTAGCTCAGTTAATAGCATGGCAGGGATGTTTTAGGGAGCAAAAAAATTTAATAGAGATATATCTGAATGGGATGTATCAAATGTTGAACATAATAATTTAATGTTCTTAGATTGTAATATAAATAGTGATTTTATGCCGTAGTTTAAATCAAATATGATACGTATATGAAAAGATTAATAGATGTGATAAATGAAGGATATTTAAAAGGTAGCACAGTTGACCTGCTATCTGATATTGATATTGATAACGTCGATTTAACTATTACTAATAAAAATGTTAATGCATTGACAGATGGAAAAGTTGTTCGTTTTACTAAAATTATTAATGATTATATTAATAATGATGTAATGCCAAATAATATTGACGAACTTTGTGCAGAAATAAATAACCCTGCTAATTACACAAAATATTATGGATTGATATCTGCTAGTAATAAATACGAATTGGCTGGCATTATTAAGAAAACAATGGGGTTATTCGGTAATGATGGAAATTTTAATTGGATAGATGTGTCTAATATAGATGATATGTCTAATTTAATAAAATTAAACTATACATTTAGCATTTTAAATTTTAATGGTCATATTGAATTATGGGACGTTAGCAATGTAGAAAATATGTCAGCAATGTTTGGGTATGCGAGTGAATTTAATTAGCCAATTGGAGATTGGGACGTTTCTAATGTTACTGATATGCGTGCTATGTTTTATTATACAAGTAAATTTAATTAGGATATATCTAAATGGGATGTATCGAATGTTAAAACAATGGCTGATATGTTTGGCTGCGCATTTGCATTTGATAAAAATATAAATGATTGGGATGTATCCAACGTCTACAATTTGTCTTATATGTTTGACGGTGCATGTAAATTTAATTAGCCATTAAATAAATGGAATACTTCGTCTGTAGAATCATTCTCCCATATGTTTCATGATGCTGTTAAATTTAATTAGGATATATCATCATGGGATGTTAGTTATGCACATGAATTCGACGATATGTTTAATCACGCATGCAAATTTAATTAGGACATATCATCTTGGAATGTAAAAAATGCTATAACATTTGCTAATATGTTTAAAGAATCTGCATTTAATCAAGATATATCAAATTGGGATGTTCATAATGCTGAAAATTTTAGCGGCATGTTTGAATCGACATCATTTAATCATAATATTAATTCTTGGAAATTACAATCAGCAAAAACGTTAGACAATATGTTTGCAAATAATAAAGAATTTAACCAACCGTTGAATAATTGGGATACACGCACTGTTACAACGATGGAAGGGGTGTTTGACCATGCTTTATCATTTAATTAGCCATTAGATAAATGGAATACTAGCAATGTAAGTAATATGTCGAAAATGTTTTGCTGTGCAGCATCATTTAATTAGAATATTAATTCATGGGATTTAAAAAATACAACTAGAATTAGCAAGATGTTTGACCACGCTTTATCATTTAATTAGCCATTAGATAAATGGGATACTAGCAATTGCATACAAATGAATCGAGTATTTTATAATGCTGAATCTTTTAATCAAGACATATCGATGTGGAAAGTTAACAGGGTGTTATACATTGATGATTTTGCAATAGGGTGTAAATTACAATCTAAACAACTACCAAAATTTCTTGAATATGCATATTAAAAAATAAATATAAAAAATAATATATAAAACATGAAAAAAAATGTAAATAAAAGAGCATTATATGAAACGATAATGAAATCCGTTTCAAAAGAAGTAAAAAAATATCTTAATGAACGTTATGACAACAATATAAATTGGACAGTGGATGCTAATATTAATGAATATAATGTTAAAATGGCATTTATTGAAAAAGGATGCAGCTTTTCCGGCAATATGTGGGAAGAAGGTCCAGAAGAGGGAGAATTTAATTTATTAGATGTACGTCAAGCTAAACGTTGGAATAAAATTAAAGATATTATAGATGATGAATGCTCACATTTCTTTAATGCAAAATTTCATTTATGTATAACTAATAAAAATAGAAATTATTGTGCATTAGTTAACGTTGATGGTATAGATGGACTTACCCCAATAGTAATATCTTTAGAAGATGTATCCGGATTTATGCCAAATACTGTTTTACCTACTAACGTGTGGGAATTTATTCTTGAACAAATCAATAAAGATTATAACTATAGTTATTTAGAAGTTGATGTTTTTGCTGATTCATTTATAGATAACGTATAACATTATAAAATTAAATATACACATTAATAAGATAAATGCTCCCAGAAAGTATTGGTTTACTTCTGGGAGCATTTAATTTATATGGTGTTATTCTTTATTATTTTAATAATTCAATGCGTTGGGCTTCATTTAATGCAGTATTATAAACTAATTGTTTATGCTCTTTTAAAAACTCTTGCCATTTTCTTTTATTTTTTAATGAAGCTGTCTTGCGAATATACTTATTTAATATTTTGTATATTTCATGATATGCTTTTGCACGTTTTTTAGCATCATCTTCACTAATAGAAGGAATAGCCCTTTTAAGAACATTTGGTAAGCTGACTGTCCAATAGTTATCAGATACAGATTTAGCGCTATTAAATCTTACAAATAATGTAGACATTAATCTATTATCATTTTTAATACTGTCAATACTAAATTTGTCAGCCTCTTCTGATAATTTATAATATTCCTTAATAGTTTTATTTTTAACTAATTCTTTATACAACGTTTTGGTTGGTTTATTTATTCTATTAATGAATCTAGCTACCCATTTATTTTTTCTTTCATTTGTATTATTTTCAGTAGACTATTTATCATTTTTATCAGAATTATCTGATGACGCTTTATCATCTTTTTTAGAATCATCCTTTTTGTCGTCCTTGCCAGATTTTTTTGCATTATCTTTATCAGATTTCTTTGATTTATCCCCTTTATTATCTTTTGTGTTATCTGTCTAAGTAGAATTAGTAGATGTATCTGGTGTTGTTGTATCAGTTTCTTCATCACTGTTTCTAACTTCACGAACGCCTGCAAGTCTACATTGTTTATTCCACTTATTTATTGAACCGCGATAACTCCAAATAATATGTGAGAATGCTGCAATATCTTTCCAGTCATTTTGCAAATCTTCTTGAGAATATTTTGTACTTCCGAATTTGCTTTTTATCTTCTTCCATAAGTTGCCAACAGTAGTTTGGTCAATTTGTTGTCCATATGCAGACATTGAACGTCTAAACCAGAACTCATATTTTAATACGTTTTCTACATTTAACTCACCATCTTTAGTAACAAATATTTTCTTGAAGTTTTTATTTTTATTAGCATACTCCATAATTTCTTTATATACGTCAGTATTCTTATTAGTAATAACAGGTAAGAATACATTTTTAACATATTGGTCAAATTTCTCTTCATTATGTTCAATAGTGTCATGACGTTTTGTAACAGAGAAGGTACCATCTTTTTTAGTAGTAATATCAACTGCTAAATCAGGTTGTGTTAATTCATATGGACTAAGTTCCTTATTTTTAACTTTACAGATTTCATTAGGAGTTAAATATCCAAAATTAACATTTGGTTCATCTGCAGCATTTGCCATTTCTGGAAGAACTACCCATTTTCCTTTTTCTTTAGCAACAACTTGTTTTAAATTATTATTTAAACCTAAGTCAATACCTTGAACAATAAGTCCTGCAAACATTTTAGCAATGTATTCTTTGGTATTTTTATCTTTATTAAATAATGGTTTTACTGTTAATTTATTTTGAATGCCTTTAAAGAAATAAGGATTCATACGTAATTTGGGGTCGTCACTTGCTAAATCATAACCTACTAATGAATATGGATTTAATAACAATATAGGAAGTTCTTTACCTTCATGTTCATTTATCCATGGTTCAAATTTAGCTGGTGTTGAATCTGCATAAGTATCTACTTCTTTATTAGTCATAGGAATACCATACCATACAGCCATTTTACGGTCTTTAACATCGGATAGCAATTCTAAGTTTTTAATTAAAGCATTAATTTTCTTTTTAGCTTTTTCATTGCGTTTAGCGAGTTTTTGAATTTGGTCTTTATCCAAGTTATCTAATACTTCTTTATTATCTTTAACTTTCTCAGCTTCTGCATCTATAACTGCTTTTACCCCTTCTGTATTTTTAACTTCTTTAGCAATTTCTTCAATTGGCTTTTCTTCAATTTTAGTTACAAAATAGTATTTTTTAGAAGTTGCTTCAGAACCAAGAGATGCAATTATATATCCGTCTTCGGTATTCATAAAATCAAATACTGCAAAGAATGGACCAAGTTTTGCAGCTGCTGGGGCAGCTTTAGCAGCTAGTTCGATAAAACGTCTAGTAATAACGTTTGTTTGAGGTTGTCCTGCACCCATGTCAATGAAATTAAATGTAACACCTTGCTCTTTACAATAATCAGCAATAATTTTATAAAAATCCGCAGTTTTGCCATCATTCACGCCAATTACAGTTCCCCATGTGGTTGCACCATTATAATCACTTGTAAAATTAATATAATTTTTGAATAACCCTTCATGTTTAATTAAATCTTGTGGGTTAATACCTAAGTCTGCACAACGGGCTGTTAATGCTTCCATATTATCTTTTACGAAAGCAGGCAAACCACCTTTATATTGAATATTTGTCGCGAAGTTATGGTCGGTTGGTAATAATAAACCAGGGTTTTCTGCTGCTTTTTCAGCCATCGCCTATAGCCACTCTTTATTTGCTTTAACACCTTTCATTGTTTCTGACCAATCAGATGCTAATCCTTTTGGATCTACTGGAATAACTTCTTGACCAACTATAGTGGTACCTTCACCAGCTTTATACACATCTGGATTATCTTTTAAGAATTGTGCAACTTCAGCGTCAGATGGATTATTTCCATGTGCTTCCATAAATTCTTTAATCTTTTCTAACGCATCTGCGTGTTTAATTACACCGAGGTCATGCAAGAAATTTTTAGTAATACTCCAAACTGATAAGAAGAATGTAGCACTTGTCATTACTAATGAAATAACGAAAGCTTTGCTACTAAATAATTTTTCACCTGGGCGTAATTGTGTTAAACGTTTAGCTAATACTGATATTACACCTCGCACGCCCCATAGTAGTCCAACAATAAGATAAACGTGGGCTGCTACTACACTTACTGGTGCTAATGCGTGTAATATTGAAATAATAGCAGTACCAATTAATGATATTAATAATATCTTTAAGAAACCTGCTTTTTTACCATTAAAGCTGTGTAATAATACCATTGATAGGAATTTGTTATTTGCACATTTTTTTCTTAACCACGCGCCGAATGTATTTGCAATACCCTCATTTAATGCACCACTATTTGACATTTCTAAGTATTTTTCTACAACTGAATCTTCTTTAGAACCATTTAATTTTGTAGACACCCAATCTACAAGAAGCATAAAGAACGATTTTTCATCAGCTTTCATTTCTTTTGTAACTTCATTAGATTCTTCTTCTGATGTACTTGCATTATTATTTTCTAATAAATTAGATAATGCATAATTATATTTTAATGATTCGTTTGCTGCATTTGCTAATGAGTCATCTAATTTTTCATCGTCATCATCTGTTATTGCATTTGGCCCAATACCACCCATCCAAACAGCGAAATCATATATTCTATCGCCAACTTTTGAAAAGAATTGTAATAATTTTGCTGATAACGCTTCCGCTGATGGAATGTTTGATTTAATAAGTTCGTTGATTAAAGTAAATGCGTTTTTAAATTTTGGGCATACTTTATCAATTATTTTTCCCCATTTTTCGTCGGACCAATCTTGAACTTTTGTCCATAATTCAGAAGTTTTGTCTTTGATTTTATTAATTCCTGATTTGATATTATCAAATAATCCTTCATTCAGTGAATACGCATACATTTCTTCAACAACCGCTTCTAAAAGTTGTGCTTTAAGAATTTTAAACATATCTCTGATATCCTATTGCTCTTTTACTGAATATCTAATAACTGTATTATAATGTCTACCTTCATACAAGTTGGCTGAGTAATTTTTATTATAAATTCCAACTTTATTAATAATAGACATATAATTTGACATATTTGATTCCATTAATAGGTCGCTACTAATTGAACCATAACTTTCAGATAATATAATCATATATAAAAATGTTATTTTTAATTATTTAAATATTTATTTATGCGAAACTTTGTTGGTTTTTTTAATAAAATAAATAATAAGATGTGAAAAATGAATATAAAACACAATTTTTATTATGGATAAAAAAGGTTATTATAAGCTATTAAATGTTTCTGAAAATGCGTCAGAAAAAGAAATTAAAAATAGTTTTAGAAAATTAAGTTTAAAATACCACCCTGATAAGCAAGTTAATAAATCAGATGCGGAAAAAAAGGAAGCTGAAGAACAATTTAAAAAAATTAATCAAGCATATCAGGTCTTGTCTGACCCAGAAAAAAAGAAAAATTATGATACTTATGGGGATGAAGATTTACAAGGTGGTGGATTTAATTCCGACTATTTTGGCGGATTTGGCGGAAATCCTTTTGGTGGTGGTTTCGCAGATATGTTTAATGATGTCTTTGGCGGATATAATCGCGGTCGATCACGTACTCAACGACCTGTTGAAAATGGGGCGGATGTGCGAATGAAGGTGCCATTAACATTTAGTGAAGTTTTTAACGGATGCACAAAGAAATTAAAATTTGTTAAAAATGTAAGATGCAATACTTGTCATGGCAATGGCGGTACTGGTGAAAAATTATGTCAACACTGTAATGGGTCAGGAAAAGTATATAGACATATAAATTATGGATCTATGGTAACTACTATAGAAGACACGTGTCTATATTGTAAAGGTAAAGGAAAAACATATGAGCACACCTGTCCTTCTTGCGAAAATGGATTTAAAAAACAAGACCATATAGTAGAAATTAATTTCCCAGCAGGTATGCCAAATGGATATGCTGTCGAAAAACCTTTTGAAGCTCATGAATCACCAGATGCTCGAGGAAAAAATGGAACCTTTTATGCATTTTGTGATTATTCCTTTGATACTGATACATATAATATTAACGGTTTAGACGTTATTCAAAAAGTATATTTGCCATATTATGAACTTTTATTAGGCACAGAATATATACTCGAGTTACCAAATAATACAAAGAAAAAAATAAATATTCCTAGCTGTATTCAAAATGGTAAAATGTTAAGATTATATCGTGAAGGTATACAAGGTCAAGGTAATTCTAGAGGTGATTATTATTTACAAGTATTTTATGAAATGCCTACCAAACTAACAGAGAATGAAAAGAAAAATCTTGAAAATATAAAAGTTCAAAAAGTTATTAATAATGAGATATAATGTAATAGGTGACATACATTGTAGGGAATCCTTTAAATCTTTACTTAGGGATGACTGCGTTAATATTTTTGTCGGCGATTATTTTTCGCCATATGACGAAAATATTAGCTTTGCTGACCAAGTTAAGATATTTGAAGATATTATTCAATACAAAAAAGACCATCCTGAAACAGTACTACTTATTGGAAATCATGATGGCGACCATTGGGTATTGAATGAAAGGTCTTCTAGATTTGACTCTACTAATTATAATGTTATTAAGCAACTATTTGAAAATAATAAAGAATTATTTTCTGTTGCATACTCTATTAATAATACTGCTATAGTATCGCATGCAGGCGTATCGATAGTATGGTATTTAAATAAACGTTATAAAATGCATATATTAAATATTGTAGATTTAATGTGTAGTGATATACATGCTAATAATATTATAGATGCAATAGAGCAATATTTAAATCCACCGGGTGAAACTACACACTTTAGACCAGCGAAAATACTAATGTCAGAATTAAATTTATTTTTATGGAAAAATAAATTTTATTCATATAATTCAACTGCACAAACGTTTGACATAATTGAAATTCCTACGCCAGATGAATTAGCAAGTTGGATTAATAATGCATTTTTTAACGATTGTAAGTATAGTTGGTTTGATTTTAAGCACAATGCTACATATTTTGATACATGCGGAGAGAGTATGACGCATGGTCCATTATGGATTAGACCTGATGAATTAGAATATGCTAATATATATAGATATTCTAATATTAAACAATTTGTTGGTCATACCCAACATAGCAATATAAAATTATCAGATCATAATTTATACGGCAAATATATTAATTTAGACGGAAGTTATTCTGATATAAATAGAATTGCTATAATTTATACAGATTGTTTAGGACATTCGACAGAATCTGTTATATATGATACTTATAATAACTCTTTTGTATTAAACAAAAATTAAAAAATTGTATATAATATAAAAAATTTATATTTTAAAAAATGAGAAGTTATATTGATAATAGAGGTGTATACCACCGTTTTATTGATTGGGCAAAATTATTTGGACGTAAAAAAGACACAGAAGAAAAGGTAGAAGAAGCTTCAGAAATTCAAGAGTCAGTAGAACAATATGAGGATAAAGACACTACTGCCCCAGCAGTTGCTGATGATTGTTGTGACAATTGTGATGGCCCTTTTGACGGGTCTTATGAATATCTTAGTCTTGATAAGGACGAAGATGTATGTTTAGAAGTCGATTGGGATGAGGAGGATGACTGTACAAATGATGTCTCTTCAGATGTTTTACAGGATGGCCATGAAAATACTTGTCCAGTAGAAGAAATGCCAGTAGATAATAGTGAACAATTAGTAAATAACATGAATACTAATAAATCTGAAAAAGTAGTTAAAGAAAAATCAGCTGCTAAAAAAACAACAAAAAAGACAACAACTAAAAGTAATAAATCTAAAAAATAAAAATTGATATGACAACCCAACATAGTACAGCAGAAGTAGAAGTTAATTCAAATGAAAATATTCAGTTAAAGGTATATACTGAAAAAGAGTATAATGACTTATATAACAAGTATTTAATGTCTTTAGCGGATGTTGACAATATTAAAAAGCATTATGCTAAATTAAGAAATAATTTGTATGCATATCAATATGAAGATATGTTAATTAATTTATTACAAGTATTGGACGATTTCGAAAGATGTTTAAAAATAACATCTGATGAAGGAGTTGAATTAATTTATAATAAATTATATAATACGTTAACTACCTACGGATTAACTAAGTACTCTCCTGTTGGAGAAGTATTTAATGCTGATACTATGGAGGCTGTCACTGTTATTGCTGCCGGTCAAGATAATTCTGGCAAAGTTATTGATTGTACTCTTATAGGATATATGTATAAAGACAAAATTATCCGATATCCAAAAGTAGTGGTCGGTGAGTAAAAAAACTTTTTTATATAATAATCCTATAATTATTATATAAATTATTGCCCCATAGCGCAGTGGTCAGCGCGGCGGACTCTAACTCCGCGTCAGCCTCGGTTCGAATCCGAGTGGGGCTACAAAAATATAATAGTTTTTAATGATTACCTTTGAATATGACGGAAAAATATATTCTCCATCTAATTTAGAAAAAAAGTTAAAGAAATTAAAAATAACTATTAACGACATAAAAATTTTAGAAGATACTTCTAAAAAACAAATTGAAACAATTAAAGAAGAAACGTTTCATCAAGCAAATAAAATTGCATTATATATTTTTTACAATACAAAAAATAGACATACTATTGTAAGCATATATAATAACTTAGATAACCTAGTTAATTGTATAAATGTTAAAGATTGGGAATATAAAGGGACGACTTATAATGAAATTACAAAATTGTACGAAACAATAGAAGACACGTATACACGTTTAAATATTACACTATAAATGTAATTTTTTAATAAAAGAGAGAAGTTATAATTTCTCTCTTTTTATTTTTTAATTACTATTAACTAGTCTATATTACACCAACTTTACAAATTGTATTATCTGGATAATTATGTAATACATATAATGTAAATAATCTTTCTGCGAGAAATCCATGCACTCTAGACTAATATTCTACAGTATTTTCATAATATGTTGTTTGTCTACTATTAACCATATTAATTATATCACGATTACTATTAATATTATTTTGCTTGTCGTACTCAAATAAAATATCAAATAACCAATTACAATATTTGTCAAAATCTTCAATTTTCATAATAAACATATTAGTTGCATACAATATATTGCCATTTCTAATATGCATTAAATAAGATAGCGTATATTCTGGATACTTTTTTTGAATTATTTTTTCTATTAAATCTAAATCCTATACTGACACGCCTCTGCTATACTAGTATCTAATATTACACCACTTAGGGTAAATATATGGAGTAGGAGTAATTATATTATGTGTCTTAAAAATAGTGTCAACTTGCTCAATATCATCCATAAAACTGAAGTAGCGCCTATAATGGTTAAATCCAATATATTTGCCAGATGGTTTATAATTTTTCCATACCCAATACATGCCGGACAATTCACAATACCCTTTTTGTTTATATGCTATAGAATCGCCTCTGGTATCGTCAAACACCTAAAGAGTAGTATTATTAAACTAAAGATTTGGATTATCCAGAGTTATAATTTTATAACTAGAATTACTAACAGGTGAAACGAAGTTTTTGTGTGTGCAAATAAAAATATCTGTATTAGTTTTCATATAGTTAATTAGTTTATCATTTTTGTATTTATTGAAAAATAAAAGTGTGAGTAACATTACTCACACTTTAAATTGATTATAGAAATATGTAATTATTACTTATTATATAAACATGCTTTTAACTCTTTATGAGGTATATGGTATAAATTAGATAAAGAGCGAAGTAATTCGAATGCTTTATGTTCTTCTCTATTTGAGAATACTAATTGAACATCTTCACCATTAATAACATAAATAGTAAAGGTAAATAAGAAATTCTTATTTAAGTATTCTAATAGCCAATCTAACGAAAATCCGAATTTATCAAAATCTTCAGATGTTAAATATAAATAATTTTCTCTAGGTGATACATTTACTGTAGATTTAACATTAAATACGTCATTAGTGATATCATCCATTATAACCTCTTCAAATAAATTCTCGTCTTCTGCTATTTGGTGAAACATTTCACGAATTTGAACTTTTTTAAATGTTTTTGCTTTTTTCATTTCTGATATTGCAGGTTTTAACGCTTCAATTAACATTTGTTTAACGTCTGAAAATACTTTTGAATTCTCATCTAATTTTTTGGTAACTTTCTTTTTAACCTTAATACTTTCAAATTCAGGATTAACCTCTTTTAAAAATTGATAACCTTCAGGATATCCGTTTTCAGTATTAATCATTTCTATTATATCCATTGATACTGCTAATGCATGCTCATAATTACTAGATTTCGCATCTGCTATATATGCGTCAATTTCGTCTTGTGACTTTCCATTACGTCTCATTGCATTAGTAACATATCCCATTATATGAAATACGTTACCATCTTGGCCTATAAGAGAGTATGCTTTTTCATTAACTGTTCTACTTTTCTTCATTGCTTTAAACTTTATACGTTTTTGTTTTTATAATTCTAAAATAACTATATATTATTTATCAATGGAATCTATTAAAGAAATAATTAAAAATAAAAATATAGAATTATATAAATCGCATAAATATACACTATCTGTAACAGGCTGTACAGGATATATTAAAAAGGAATTTGAAAAAGAAAAAATAGCAGCGAAAAAATCCCAAAAGGAATTTAATAATCCTGACTCAGAATATTATCAAATGACCGCTGAACAAATTATTAGTAAATGGGAAGAAAAAGGCAGAGTATCTTGCAAGTATGGCACGTTGTTAGATGAATATATCGAACTAAAACTTAATAATAAACTTGCAGATATTGACCTTTGGAAACTTGATAATAATTATGATTACGATGATAGATTGCAAAGTAATTGCATAGCATTCGATAATTTTTTAACAAATATTCAATCTAAAACTGATTATGAATACGTTACTAGAGAAGAAAAAATGTATGTAATTTCTAAAGATGAATATAACGTATTAAATGGACGGTTTGATTGTTTATTTTATAGCAAAAGCTTAAATAAGTATGTTATCATAGATTGGAAATCTACCGCAGTAATTGAAACACAAAATAATTTTAATGAAAAGCTATTAGGTCCGTTATTTAATTATGACGCATGTAATGCTAATGAATATACTATTCAACTACAAATGTATAAAAAAGCGTTAGTTGAAACCTATGGAATCACTAACGCAGATAATATTGATATATTCATTTGTCAATTACATGATAAAAATTATAAACTATATAAGCAAAATATAGAATATAATAGTGATTTACTAGATAAAGTAATTAACTTTGCATGTAAAAAACATTCAATTAAAAAGAATTAAAACATTATAGTTGTGCACGCTGATATAAATTTATTGGCGTGCAATAATTTATCTGTAACCAATTGTTTAAATTCCGCATTCACATTTTTAAATGCGCCTGTTAACCATTTAACATTAGATACATTCCAATTAGAAATATCTCTATTAAATGATGCGCAATTCATAAACATATAATTCATATTTACTATATTAGATGTATCCCATAATGTAATATCACCATTAAATTCTTCCATGTCTTTAAACACTGTTGTTAATGATGTTAACTTAGATATATCTATCCAATTATAATTGCCATCATTACCAAAATATGGTAATGTTTTTTTAATAAGCTGTTTTAATTCAGCTACTGAATTCACTGTAATTTTATTTATATAACTCTTTGGATGAGAATTTATTATATTAATATACCCATGTTCTCCAGTGGTTAATGGTGAATCATTATCAATAAGTAATCTATTTTTTGCAAATAAATCAAATATGTCAATATTCTTATTTATGTTTTTCTTGCTAATGTTCAAATCAAATTCTGAATCTATATCTGTAAGCATTTTATATAAAACTTATTTTAATATTTATTATATATAATGGAGAATATTACTACAATATTCTCCATTTATTTTATTCATTTATTAAAACAACGCGTCCTGAATATGTTTATTAAAATCATATGTGGTTGACTCATGTTTATGTTCAGACTGACGTTGAGTATTATTCTCAAACTCGCCATATGTTCGAATTGGAATATCAGCTTTTCTAGCCTTTTGCATTTTTCCTGAATTAGATTCTAAACTATCTGTAATAAGCATTTGAACTTCTTTCCAAGATGTAGTTTCTTTAAATTCTGGATGTGCTTGCAAAAACTGCCCCTTTGTTTTATATTTTGAACATACTTCTGGAGATCCTGTTAAAATAACGTAAGTAACGTCTGTATTGCTATCATCGTTATCTTCATCCAAATAATCGACATCTAATAATTCCATCGCATTTTTTACCAAATAATAATTTCTAGATGATGGATTTGTTGCCCATTCATATGAAATTAATGGCAAACTTGCTGTACTATATGGCAATCCTGACATAATTCTTGCGCATACTTCTGCCGCTTTATCACCACACATTTTAAAGCAGAAACTTTTAATAATATCAACAATTGTTATACATGTTGCGTATTGTTGAAGACTATTAACAATATTTTGTATTGATTTGCCAGTTCCTAATACATCATAAATATACTTATATGATTTATCATTCATTGCATATATAATATTATCAATATCATCATTATCTTCGACTAATGTATCAAATAACATTTCTGCACTAGAAGGTCCAATATTATTAATATTTAATACAGAGCATGAAGATAAAAATTTATTTTTTTGTTCTTCCTCTTCTGTGAAATTTTTCATATAGTGCTTTGCACCAGAATTATTATCTACTTTAATATATCCATCATCAGGTAATGCAATATTATCATCTGTATCTGCAGTTTCAAGGACTTCATACACAAATGGAATAATATCGCCAGCTAATGAAATTCTAACAACCGCACCAATACCAGTTTTATTATTAATTATCCAATCATAATTATGCAACGATGCTCTTGTAATTTTTTTACCATCTGGCATAATAATTGGATCTACAATAGCAGTAGGGAAATATTCACCAGTTTTCTTAACCGCCCATTGAATATCAACAATTTTAGTTATATTAATCATTGGAATAAATTTCATGGCAACACAATCAACTGGTCTAGGTCTATCTACATTATATTTTCTAGCAGTGCAATTTGGTTTAAATACAACGCCATCTAATGCGTATTTAGTAATATTATTTCGGTATTCGTCATAATAACCATATATATCCATTATATCTGCAACTGTTATTTTACCATTAAATTTATATACTTTGCAATATTCACTATCTGGTAATTCCCCAATATTATTTAAATATGGTTTTAATAAATTATATGTTCTATCATATGGGTTCATCCATGACAATTCAGTATATTTACCATCTTTTATTAAACGGTAATCATAACAAACAAAATGCAAATCTGCGCCTTGTGCTAATTTTTCAGCAGTTGCATCTCCGTATTTGATTCCTAGCATTCCTGAAACAAATGCTCGAGGGTTAACATATTCATGGGAATACTTATTATTAAAATCTGTTATAGGAATTAATATCTCACCCCGAATAGTTAAAACGTCTGTTGAATTCTCGTTACATAATTTACATACTGCGTCATCAATTTTAGACCAATATTCAGTTGTTAAAATTGGTTTAAACCAATGCATAATATCGGTGCCATATTGTCCATTACCTCTAGTTGACACTGATTTACAAAATGCTTTACCGTTTTTATTAGTAAATTCTACAGAAAAACTTGCACCATCTAATTTAGGTGTTGTTTCATAATAACTAATTCCGTTAGATTTTTTAAGATATGATTCTATATCTGCTGCAACAACTTTCCAATTTACTTCTCCACTTTTTTCTTCTTTAACTTGAGTTTTAGATAAGCTCCCCATTGGAATGCTATGTTTAATTTCATAGTTGCCTGCTGCACTACCGATATAATTTTTATTTTCTAAACCGACTTCTTTTTCTAATTCGTCGAATTCCGCGTCAGATAGTATCTCTTTATCTGAATTATAATAAGCATCCTTCGCTTTATTTAATAACTCGATTTTTTCTTTTGTAGTTAACTTTGAATAATCCATAATGTATTTAAATTGAATATTTTAAACTTATATATCTTATTTATTTTTTAATGATTTGTCTACTTATTTTAAGCTTATTTTAGACTTTTTTACAATTGTATAATAAAATAAATAGCGCACTAACAAAAATTACGTAATTTTTAAAATTTTAATATTATGGATAATAATTGTTCGATTTATTTTTCTGATGAGTTTATTGAGCAAAATACTAATGTTATATTGCAACAAGCTATTAATTGGTGTAAAGCTAATTTAAAAGGCCGATACAATACACAGTTAAATATTACTGCGACAAATGGTGAGATTATTATAACAGGTGATGTAATTATTAATAACACCATAGAAGAACTGCCTTATAAAATTCACAAAGTTATTGGAAACGTTGTCATTGATAATTCATTAGTATTTAAAAAAGGAAAATTTAAATCATTAAAAAATATGCCAGATATTATAACTGGTAATTTTAATTGCTCTAATAATCCGATTAAATCACTTAAAGACGGCCCGAGAGAAGTGGGTGGAACATATTGGTGTCAATGTTGCGAATTAACAGATTTAAATGGATTAGCCAATTCTATTGGCGGCTCATTATTAGCATTTAATAATAATATTACAGACATATCTGTTATTAATACTTGTAAAATTGGAAAAAATATCGATATAACAAATAATCCTATATCGCATTCGTCAAATTTACTAGCATTTACATAAACATATAAACATTGATTTAATATAAATTAGTACGTATACGCATTATAATGTTAAAATCGTATATCTGCATTTATATTGTAATGTTTACCCGGTTATAAAAGGAATTGCATGCACCTTTTATATCCGGTTTTTTTGTTAAAAAACGTTAAAAAACATTTTGAGTATATTATTATATAATAATTAATGATAAAATAATAAATGTTAATATACAATGGATTTAAATATTAATACAAATATAGAAGGTATTAAAATTAATAAAGAAGGAAAAGAATATGTTAGTAATCCTGCATTACTAAAATAGATTATAATATCTAAAGAATAGGGGGAATTAACTCATGAAGCATTACAAATGCTAATGTTAATGGTAGAAAATATATCTAGTAAAAAGAAATATCCAAGTAAAGAAGAAAAAGAAGATTGTCAACAACAAGCAATATTAGACTGTTTATTATATTGGAAATCATTTGACCCCTCTAAATCTGCACAACCAAATCCATTTGCATATTTTACATCATTAATTACAAATGGAATTGCAAAAGGGTGGAATAGTTTACATCCTGAAAATAAAAAGGCAAAAGGCGCAATATTTACTAGTATAGATAATAATATATATTCAATTTAAGAAAAACATACACAATATTATATGACAAAAGATAATGACATTGCTGCATTAAATGATTTTATCGTTTCAAACGGAGAAGAAATTACTGATATAAATACTATTAGTTCAGATGAGTTTATTAATAAAACTGAGCAACTATTACCTTATGAAACTAATGAAAATTCTGAATTTTTAAATGCTGACGCTGTAACGTATACACGCGAACAAGCTGAACAACATTTACGCAATCAAGCAGCATTTAATAAATTACAAAAAGAAAATGAATATTATCAATCATTATCTGACAATGAAAAAATTCATCAATACGTTTCACAAGTAGAATATTACAGAAATACAAATCAATTCTTCCAACAATACGGCTATGAAATGTCTGGAAAGCAAAAACGAGCATTAAAGCGTACAATTGAACGAAATTGGAAATTAAATAAGTATAAATTAACAGAAGAGCAAAAACAAGATATTTTGTTTGAAATGAATAAAGCGTCAAATATTACACCAAATCAACCAGCAAATACAGATAAAGCTGTAGATTTAAATTCTTTAATTTCTCGAGTATAATTGTTAAAAATAATATATTAGAAAAAAAAATCCGGTAAACTTTACCGGATTTTTTAATTATAATACTGCAACTTGATTATTGATATATTCTTCTAATAGTTTTAATCTTTGTTCTAAATTCGAAATCTTATCTTGTACACTAACAGTTGTTACTGTTCCTGCTACTGAATTATCTTCATATGCAATATTATCTGACATATGAACATAATATAAACCATTCACAGAATTAATATTTGGTACAGTATCTGCTAAGTGGGATGTAACACCAATAGAATCTAAGTTATTTGTTATTGCAATATTTAGCGCATCATCATTAATTTCTTCTACTAAATCTGCTATTGCATTTCTAGTATTTAAATTTGAAGGGAAAGATACCACTATAGGGTTAGACCAATTAGATTTTAATGGATTATCTGGATATCCTGCTTCAGATATTGAACGTATTTTAATTTCAACTTTCTCGCCTTTAGAAATAGGAATATCTATTTGATTTATATTAATTTCTGAACCGTCTGCAACATTTTCAGATTTCCATTCAAATAATCCAGAATTATTATTATAAACTCTTTGACGTAATGGGCCTTGCTATACTATCCAATCAGTAAATGTACCAGTTACAATAGAATTGCCGTCTGTATCGGTATATGTAAATGTATTTAATTGAACACCTGTATTATCTTCACAAATATATCTATATGCAATGTCAAATCCAATAATATGTTCTGGTATTGTTTTTTCGTCATCTATAAATTTATTTAATGGTATTGGGAAGAACCCTCTAATATGATATTTTGGACTTTCTATTACTGCTTGATTATTAGCAACGGCTGTCTGAAAACTGTTAACTAATGTACTATAGCTAGCCTATAAGTTTTGCAAATCTGCTGTATTTGTTGCAATTTGTTCTTGCATTGCGTTATACTCATCTGTAGTAGTTATAGATTGCAATTCTGTTTTTTGGGCAGCAATTGTAGATTTTAATGAACTTACCTGAGAACGAGTAGTTTCAATTTCTGCTGCCATAGATTTAATATCTGCTGTATCTAATGTCGCATTTATTTGTGTATTAATCTGCACAACTCGTAAATCACCTGCATTTAATGTAGGCACGTTAGGTACCTATCCATAATACGCTGATATTTTTCTTTCTTTAGCTTCAGCAATCCATTTTGCACCCCAGTCAGAAACATATTTAGCGTAATATTGTTTTAATGTAATATTATTATCTACGTCTAATACCAAGTCGTCTGTTGAAAATACAACCGGTGTAGACCATTCATTTGACAATAAATTAAATTCTTCATTTACACCTTTAATATATATAAAGTTATACTCGTGCGCACCAAAGCGAACATCTATTTGTTTCTTTCTAAATGGGTCTTGATAGAACGCAAATATTGAATACACACCAGGAAAAGCAGAGCCATTTAAAATTTTTAAACGAACTTTATTAGTATTCTAATCTATTGCGATAACAGTAAACATAGAGTTGTTATATACTAATCTATCACCAATAGATAATGTATTATTATTTCCTTGATTTGTACCATCGCTATCAATAGTACTATACTTCAATGTATTTAATGTATACCACGCATTTCCATCAATTATTTCAGGGTCATACATGATTTGAAATGTTCCTGTTAATGTATTACTAATTAATGGTAAATCTATAATCTATGTATCTTCATAATATGGAACATTATTATATGATAACAATGCTTTTAATGAAACATAATCATAATAATTAGTCGATAAATTATTATTCCATATTGTTTGCCCCTCTATAGATGTACTATCTACTATAACTCTTGTAATTTTTACTCTATCAGATGCTTCATCAATTTTCCCTGTTAAATCAATTGTTACTTGCATTCCTGGGTACATCAAATCCTCAAAAAACCAATTAGTGTCCTATTTAAATGTAGATGGATTAGGAATACCTGTTATTTTATTAGGTGTCTAAGGCAAATTTGTTAATTTAATTTGTCTGCGAGAACCATCAGTTAGAGTTAATGTAGAATTACCATTAGCTAAATTTTGAAGATTATTTTCAATAGCTTTTAAACGATTTGTTATAGCAACATAACTAGGTAATTGATACGTATTTATTGAACCATCTTTTAACTACTCATAATCATACGCAACAAAAGTATCATTAGTAGTAATTGCGTTCTACAATGTTTCTAATAAATTTAATGTATTTGTTTGCGCTGTTATAGTTTTACGCATATTTTCAGCGAAGCTATTAATATTATTCATATTTAAAAAGGTATTTACATATTTTTATTATTTATTTATGCAAAAACTAATACTACAGTGATTTTTTTGCACTTTTTTCTAAAAATATTTTTTCCTGTCAAAAATTTTTTGTAATTTTGCACCGTTAATTTAAAAATATAATAACTTTAAAAAATACTCGCAAAAATATGGAGCAATTTCATCTTAAATTCAATGGGGACAAATTAGTGTGTGATAAATGCAATTCAACAGCGTTGCAGCAGTTTATTAATTCACATAAAGATTATATTGTATATAATCTTGATCCAACCACTCAAATTAAACGGTTGTATTGTAATGGAGCGCGATTAGGATATGGTTCTGATATTATTGCTATTGCACTATTCCGTATATCTAATACTATTGAAGTATATATTAATATTGATAATGCACTTATTCCCGTGCGTAATAATTTTGATGTAATATTCTATTCTAGCAATTCGTTTGATAAAAAATTTCAAGACAAAACAGAAAAAACAGATATAATTAGTAAATGTTATATTAAACGCAATAAACATTATACATATTATGTTGTTGGCGTTAATGATGTAATAACATATCATTTAGATATAATTAATAATGTATTTGAAATACGTTATCAAGATATTACATTATTATCATATATAGCAGATTATGAGTTTTGCCGTGATTTTGTTGCTCTTGCCTTTGAAAAAGGAGTAAGTACTGAAGAAAAGGTAAAAATGATTGTAGATTTATATTGTTCGTCATTAATTTAAAAAAATAGAGTTTTATTTGTATGGCTAAAAAAACAACATACGTTTCTAGTGAGCAAGTTCAATTGTCAGAATCAACAAAAAAGCTATATAAAGCTTTGGAAGAATATAATATTCCAAATGATTCAACTGTCGCGATTGAATTTCATGAAGGAGATACAGAATATAAAGTATCGCAAAATTATTTTACTACTCCTATTCGTTTTCAATCAAATGAATTGGATTTAGATGATTTACACCGTGACGGTATTAAGATATGGAAAACATGGACATTTAGAGGATAACTTATTTAAACTAAATTAATTTAAAAATATTACATTTTATGACAAATTTAACTTTAATTATTTGCTGCGTAGTTGCAGTTGTTGTAGTGGGTGTAGTACTTTTAGCAATGTACGTTAAAGCACCACCATCAGTAGCTTACATTCTTTCAGGTCTTCGAAAAGAACCACGAGTTTTGATTGGTACTGGTGGATTTAAGGTCCCAATTATCGAACGTCTCGATAAAGTATTTCTTGGACAAACAACAGTCGATGTAAAAACATCAATGCCTGTGCCAACACATGACTTTATTGATGTACTTGTAGATGCTGTATGTAAGGTTAGAGTAATTCCAGATCCATCTGGTATTCGTTTGGCAGCTAAAAACTTCCTTAATATGACTGCTGAAGATATTGCAAAATCGGTAAAAGATTCTTTGGAAGGTAACATGCGTGAAGTTATTGGTGCAATTCCTTTGCAAGGATTGGTAACTGACCGAGATGCATTTTCTGATCAAATTCAACAAAAGGCCGCAAAGGATATGGCTAAACTTGGCCTAGAGGTTATTTCATGTAACATTCAAAACATTACTGACCAAAAAGGATTGATTGAAGGTCTTGGTGCGGATAATACTTATAAGATTCGTAAAGATGCAGCAATTACCAAAGCTAATGCCGAAAAGGATATTCAAATTGCTGAGTCAGAAGCTAAGAAAGCTGCTAATGATGTTCGAGTAAAAGCTGAGACTGAGATTGCAGAACGAAATAATGAGTTGGCAATTCGCCAAGCAGATTTGAAACGCGAATCTGACACAAAGAAAGCTGAAGCAGACGCAGCATACGAGATTCAAAAACAAGAGCAACAAAAAACTGTTAATGAGAAAACAGTAGATGCAAAAATTGCGCAAACTAAACGCGAACAAATTCTTGCGGATGAACAAGTTAAAGTAACTGAAAATAAATTGCGTGCAGAAGTAAATGCGCAATCAGATGCTCAAAAGTATAGCATTGAGGTGGATGCTCAAGCACGAAAGTTTAAAATGGAAACAGATGCCCAAGCAGAGCTTGAACGTCAAAAACGCGAGGCAGAAGCAAAAGCATATATGGCTGAGCAAGAGGCAAAAGCGGTAAAGGCAAAAGCAGACGCAGCAAAATATGCAGCACTACAAGAAGCTGCAGGTATCGAAGCAAAGGGTAAGGCAGAAGCTGCAGCTAAACAAGCTGTGCTTGAAGCTGAAGCTGAAGGTATTCGTGCTAAAGGTAATGCCGAAGCTGAAGCAATGGACAAAAAGGCAGAAGCATATAAGCGTTCAGACTTTGCTCGATTGGAGATGGTTCTCGAAATGCAAAAGGCAGTTCTTCCACAAATGGCAGAAAATGTAGCTAAGCCTATGAGTCAAATTGGAGACGTAACAATTTATGGCACATCTGGAAATGAGATGTCAGGATTGTCAAATAACGTCCCAACTGTAATGAAACAAACATTTGACTTAGTCAAAGACGCTACAGGGGTGGATATGTCAAATATCGTAATGGCAAATTCACTTGATGCTAAAGTTAATAAGAATATTAACCTTAACGGTCAAGTTGACGTAGAATAAAATTCATATTTTGTATTGTTTTTGTTTTGCGAATAATTGGGAAATTTAAAAAAGTTTCCCAATTATTTTTTCCTGTCAATATTTTTTATTAATTTTGCACCATCAACCAAAAAATTAAAGTTATGAAACGAATTTATTTTATTATTACAATGTTACTATTTGTAGTTTCAAGTAATGCAGAAGTATTAAACTATCGAGGTGTTAATGTAACTAGTTATATTGGCGATACTTTATTAGTTCGTCCATTCCCACAGAATGATAGCAGGGATTTTTATAAAGGCTTTAAAGATTTCTACGAGTTTACTAATGAAACATCTGAGTTTAATGTACTTGCAAACTACAAATTTGATTATAAAGAAAATAATCATGTTGGCGGTGTAGATGAAAAATATTTAGCAGGAAAGCAATTCGTAGTCAATAAGGTATATAAACACAGTATATACGAATATACCTATGTATTTGAATTAACAAATATATGTGATAAGTCAGATATTTGCAAGTATGTTTATAATGCAGATTATAAGCACACTAACAATATTCACGAGTTTCCATTTATATCATTTAAGTATTTACGTTTTTTAATGGGAAAATATGCAAACACTAATGTTATTGTAAGTTTACAAAGGTGTTCATCGACAAAGGAAAAGTTAGAATATATACATACAGTTAAAACATATCCAGAAAAAACACAAGTTGCTACAACAGATATTTACAGAAAGTTCAAAGTGATTGATATATATTTGGACGGTTCTGAAAAGTTATTAATGTTTAGATTATCAGATGGCACATCAGAGTATTGCTGCCCTGCTGGTTTAATTTATGAAGAATCTCCATTGTATTATCATGCATCAACAAAAGTATTTACCATGAAGGAGTATAATACAATAAAGAGTATGTATGGCAAAGATATAATGGAACATATATTAAATAGTTCATTATGTACAGGCATGAATATTTCAGCAACATATTTAGCAGTGGGGTCGCCATCAGTAACCAAGAAGTACGAAACGTATACATTATATAAGTGGTATATTGATGGTGAGTATACATGTGCAAAGGTAATAAATAATCAAATTAATTCAATATATTACGAAAGCGCATACACTGCTGTTAAAAATTCATATAAAGACGTTAAGCAGCAAGTTAAAGATGGACGACGTTCATTAATAAATGTTGGCAAAGATTTATTCAACAAAATTACAGCAGATATTGAATAAAGTTGACAGTGCTATTCTGACACACCCTGGTGATGTCTAATAATATTGATATATAAATTAATTACTATAATATAAAAATGTCTCTAATATAATGAAATCAATACTATCTCAAAAATTGCGTAATAAGTTTTCTAAAATATTTTTGTTAACTTTAAGTTCTAGACCTGATAGGCAAAGCAAAGCATTAAAAAGTTTGGAAAATATCGGATTAAATACAAATAATGGGTTAACTATACAATATGCAACACCATTTCCGCATAATGATATTATAGCAGCTGCATTTAATCAAACAGGTAAAGGCAGGTTTACTAAAGCAAATGAATATGATTGCTCGAGAAACCATTATTCAATTGTTAGGCAAGCGTACGATGACCCCACCTGTAAATATGTATTAGTTTGTGAAGACGATATTCAGTTTTTAAGTAATTTGGATATCATATCGCAATTTATTGATAACATTCCTGAAGATTTTGATGTATTGCAATTTGGTGGATTTACAGCTGACCCAAAAATAACAAAGTATTTAAAAGATATCGATAATATAGATAATTCATATTGGGCAAAACACCCAGATGTTGGCATATGGACTACTAGTATGTACGCTTTATCTAGAAAAGGGATGAAGTATTATTTAGATTTTATGAATACTATTTTTTGGGTTGCAGACGGTCCGTTATATAAAGCGCCATTAAATCATAAAATTATAAATTCATATATATCTACTATTCCTATAGTAATTCAAGCTGACAAAAATATAGTATCAAGCGATATTAGAAACGTCGAAAACGACAAAATTGATTACGAAAACGAAAATTTATATGAAAAAAAAGTAGACAAAACGCAGTATTTTGAATATTAACATAAATTGAATTTTTTTCAGAAAATACAAATATAAATAATAAAATTAAAAATTTATAAAAATCTAAAAACGTATGTTTGAAAATAATTTTGATAGCAATTATGATATAGACAATATCGACTTGCAAGAAGAAATGTATGAACGCGATATAAACGAAGAGGAAGCAGAAAATGAAGAACAACTCGAAGAAATGCTCGAAGAAGAAGCTGAAGAAGTTGTAAGTTCATTGAGTAAAGCGTTAACCGCCCGAAATCTAAATAATGATTTAGATATAAAAAATGAAAAAGACCGAAACGTTTATACATTTAAATACCGTGGTGATGTATATACCGGATTTGTTATTTTTAAATTAGATAAAAATGCGTATGTATTTAGTGTAGAAGATAAAGATTCTTCAACAGGACGCAAATCCAAAAAATTTAATTTATCAGAAATGATATTAAAAACTATATAAAACTATAAAATCTATTAAAAATTTATATACTTATATAATTAGTTTTTATTTGTTAAAATTAAATTTTAACTGGGTTTATCACTAACCCTCTATTTGCTGGACTTATTAAGTCATCGCAAACTTCATGTTCAACTAATAATTAAAAATATAAACTAAAATGATTCAATAGAAACTAAGTCTATTGTCTTGTTAAAAGACTAATTAAGAATTGACCTTATATTGGTTTTACGTTTCAAAGGACCAGACTACACCAAGCAATTAGACAAATCTTCAACTGATGATTTTAGATTTTTGAAACAACCACATACCAAAATTTCAAAGAACATGAAAAAGAATTAAATTCTTTAATTATTTATTTAAAAAATTTATAGAATTTATAAAAATTGAAATAATTAATAAAAACAAATATAATAAATTATATAAAATTTAATATAGAATTTACAGATTTTATAACTATTAATTTATAAAATAGATTAATTAATTTATGAAATTGTTTCCAAAAAATGCAAAGTTTTGTCCAGGTTGTCCAACAAAAGATTTAAAACTTAATTCTGCACCAGAATTAGTTATTAATTTAGAAAAACAGCAAGACAATAAAATATATACTTTAAAAGAAAAGTTAAAATCCGGCTCATCAAAAATTGGAGGATTATTTTAACAGAAAGGGCTAACATGTTAGCCCTTTTATTTTCGATAAATATAAAAAATATAATATTAATATATAATGAAATAGGCAGTAGTAAGTAATAAATTATTTGAAGGATGTGATTTAAGCAATGTATCTGCTGAACAATTAATGAACTCTAAAAAATTATATTGTTATTTAGTTGAGTCAGCTGAAATTGCTAAAGAAGAAAATAAACAATTAGATGACGTTTTAGATGAAGGAATATTTGGCGCAATTGTAGGTGGTATTGCAGGCGCTACTGCTGGTCCAGCTATTATGAAAGCTGTATGTAAAGTATTAGGAATATCTGAAACCGGCACATTAGGTTCATTATTAACATCTCGCATAGTATTAGCTGCAATATGTAGTGAATTAGGATTACGATTATAAAAAATAAAAATAATATATAATGTTTAAAAAAATTAACGGGGTAAACGTATTATTCGAAAGTAAACGTCGAATCGGAAAAAACCCATTAGACTTTTTACGTAAAAACCATATTTAGAATGGTTAGTATGTGTCATTAGGCTATTTAATGGAAGAACCACTTTCAACAAGAACACGTTATATAAATGTGGATAATGACGCAAAATTAGCAGAATATATTGAGAAATTCCCAAATAGCAAATTTGCTGCAGATTTTTCAGCTGCTAGACAACATGAGAAATATACAAAAGCATTGAGTGGCAAATCAAAAACTGGTACATTTGAAATTGGTCCAGTGCATATTATGAAATTAGGACGCTATAATTTCCAATGGAAAAATAGTGATGCAAAAAATTTAGAATACGAATAGAAGGAGTTGCCATTAATTCACGCAGTTCGTAGCCAAGCAGGATTCGCATCTTTTGATGCAGACAATTGGTTTGATGAAAACGATTGGCATGTTAAGAAAAAACCAGGTGGTGCAAAATATAAAAACCGTGAAGTATATAAATACGGTGGTCCAAGTATATATCCATATGTCGAGCCAGAAGATATGCACGCTGGATTAGGTTGGATGCCAATTGGTGATGCTGCTGATTTTTATGAACACGAGAATACTCACAATATTTCATTTAGACAAGTTTTACACAAATCTAATATGAGAGAATATCAATTATTTTATGTTCAAGAAACAGATGGTATATTAGAACCATTTGATCAAGAAGCTTATTATTTCTTAGCAGAAGCATTCAAACGTCCAAAAGAAATTTAGGAAGTAGTAGATGATTTGTTAGACGAAGAACGTCAATTTATTCAAAACATGGAAGAATTAAGTAGCCGTTTTGATCATAAAAACTTTAACTGGGAAAAAGTTTTATATTTTACTGGTTCTTTTGCTGGTGCAGATGTTTTAACAGGAAAACGTAAATATGAACCATTTATTTGGATAAATGATGAAGTTATTAAATAGACTTATCCTTGGTTAAATCCGGAGTCGCTAGAAGACCTTTTACAAAAAAGTATTAGAATATCTAATAAGCACTTAACTGATTGGCGTAAAACACCTCAAGCATGGGAAAGCAAAAAAGTAAAAGCTAACAAACGAATTAATGAAGGGGTGGATTATAAAATAGATTATGACTACAAAGGTGATAAAATGATTGACACTGGATATGGCGCTAAATATGATTATGTGTTAATTAATAAAACATTAGCATATATAAAATGTTTAACTACTGAACAAATGCAAAAAGAGTTAAAAGGTGGTGAATTAGAGCATCATATAAAAGATGCATTAAAGTTACAATACGGTGAATCCATGGTATTAGATGGCGATGAGGTACTTGTAAAAATGTAAAGTATAATTTTTGATATAATTTAATAAAAGGATAACTGAACGTTATCCTTTTATTTTTTAATCTTCTAAAAATTTTGTGCAGTTTACGGATTCCCATCTGGTTAATCCATCGACTTTATTTAAATTCGGGCATGAATTATATCCAAAACGCTAACAACTAGCACAGTATGCACTAAATTCAAATACCCCTCCAATATTCTATCGATTCATATTATTATAATTTAAAATTTTAAATTGCGGGATTTAATATACTTCCAACTAATGCCTAACTATGTGGCCCCCAACTGTCCATTAATCCTAATAAAAACCATATATACCCAATGTTTGGCAAAGGTACTTTTTTACCAGCAATAGTAAACATTTTGATTGGAAATAAATTTTCAAACTTAGGAATATAATCTGGACCAATTTTCATAATATCTTCTAACTATTGCCGTATTTGCATTGTTAATTTACTTTGATCAGAAAAAGTATACCTAACAATAAATAATTCCGGTTCCAAATAATAGTCAAGCGGAGTTAATGGTGGAAAACAACTATCAACTATAACGTCTATTACTTGTAAAAATGTGCTAGTTAATGCACCTGGTAATGCTAATTTCATCGCTCCTGTACCCATACTTAATGCGCCTGGCAAATCTATAAAAATCTTACCTGCGTCTGGACACGTATACGGCATAGGACTAATAAATGATCTAGGAGATAAAGCTACAGCGAAGCTTTCAGCTTTTATACATAATCCACCAGGACCAAATGCTAATGAATTCAGTGCATTCATTGCAATATCATATCCATAGTTAAACGCTTCTACTGCTGCTGCAATTGCAGTATTAATTGCATCTATAGCACCCCCAATTGCTGCTAATGGTTTAGCTATAAAACCCATTTTAATAGGTGATAGTATTTTTAATAATAATTTATTTTTCTTTATCATTAATTTTGTTATACATTCTTGTAAAAAACAAAATCCTACATTAATTTGCATCATTACATAATTTTTATACTTAGGGGGTAATGTTGCCATATCTTTTAATAAATTTGGTAAACCCATTAATGCATTTAATACTAAACTTATAAAATCTAATACTGCTATAACGCGATTTATGTCATCCTAAAAATCTTTATAGTAATCGTTTGGCTATAACAAAAACGATACTAAATTAGTTGCTGCGTATTTTAATACACATTCGTATGAACAAAATCCACCAGGCTATAAAAATTTTACCCGCTTTCCACACACCGGACAAGTTTGGCCATGCCGAATAGCATGTCCAAATTTATCAAATGCTGAATGTATTACTAATTCAGTATTAATAGTTTTAATACTTTCAACTTCGTTAATCCATTCCTATTTAATTTGTGTATTTGGTTTATTTTGATCGCAGTCGTCCACTGTACGTCTTAATGTGTCAACTAGGTCATTCCATTGCTAAAACTAACATAATAATTCTTTAACGGATTTGCTATGTTTTACTTTATATGATCCGTCTTCACTAAATGCGATACCTTTTACCATTTCGACCTAATCCGTATTTTCAATAAATGTCATTACATTTACTAATGTATCATCTGGTTCGGCTGGTATGTCCTCAATATTTTCTATTAAATCTTCTTCATCTACTTTTTCAAATAAGTATTCGTCACTTATAACAAATTCGCCTGTTTCAGGGTCAACTTGTGGTTCCCCGTCTTCACCTTTTGCAAATATATTATTATTTTTAATTGCTTTGATATCAATTTCGTTTAAATACACCGATTGCCCTTCGAGATTATCACCGTACTCGCCACTATACTGAGGAACATTTGAGTCATACGTTTGATTATTACTATCACCAGTATAACCCGACCCATTTTGAGCGTAATTGCCCTAAGTCTATGTATAGGATGGCACGTTGTCGACAGTTGCTCCACCTTTAAACGTTACTGGATTAATACTTGAATATTTTCCACCTTTATAAAGCATAAATTGCTTTCGCTAATTGCCTGCTCTATTTCTAACAGCTAAATGTACCCATGATGATTTTCCACTATACTCATTAATGTATTGGTCGAATACTAATTTATTTTCATATAGCCACTTCATCGTAAAAGCTTTAAACTCTTCGATTTTGCCATTAGCTGGAACCAAATCTGCTGCATATGCTAATGAATGGGCAGATGTCTTTGAACCACCTACAGCTTCATTTAATTTTTGACAACGATACCCAGACGTAACGAGAATCTTAGACCCCCATGCGTCTGTCAATGGGTCCAGTAAGGTTTCTATTAATTCCTAAATATGAGGTATGTGTGCAGGAATAATAGAATTGTCGATATTTCTTCGTTTTGCCGTAGCAGATTTTGCAAAATCAGCAGGCTAATAATGCTTCATGTTTTATTAATCCTTTGTTTTTAAAATAGCAATAATAGAAAAAATAACTATTGCATACAATATATTTGTCATTTATTAGTGAAATGGCACTTTCGAAGAAGAACGAAAGTGCCATGATTTTTTAAATTTTAATCATCATCAATACATTCTTCCATTAGAATGTTTAATTTATTATCTGTTGTTTTTTCAAATCCGTTACATTCAATAATTTTATTTTTCTTAAATCTTTCATAAAATATAACTTCATCAAATACATTCATTATATCTAAATGTTTAGGAAACTACCCATTGTCAATTAAAACAATTTTAGTTTTATCTTTTTTTGAAAAACACTATTTAAATGAATAATATAAATCTTCAGATAAATGTTTATTAATATATATAATACCTTTAAACTTTTTAAGTTTAGCCTACGATAATATTAACTTTAGAATTTCATCATTAGCTAAATATATACTAGTAGGTTTAGACATATCTAATCCTAAATTTTTAATAAATGATGATACGTCTAATATGAAAAAACTTTTAATATTTGAATATATCTATTTAAGCTTGTTCTCGCTTTCAGATGTCATATATATATTACACATTATATCTAAAAATCTATACTAAAATTTTTATTATTTATCACCAGTTTTTTCTTTCTTTCCGGTTTTTACTTTTTTTGAAGAAACCTTATCATTTGTCTCTGATTGTTGAGCAATGTCATCATCATAAAATGCTAATAATCCACTAGCAACAGCAGTCTTTAATTCTTTAACATTCATTCTATCAGCAATAATATTTACAAAATCAGTTGACATTTTATCTGAATATACAGATTTTAACAGTGCATATACGGAAACAGGCGGTAGTGATAACGATAATACCATTTCTATGTCAAACTCCTCTTTGGTTGACATATCAATCATATTATCAATTAATGCTTTTTGTTTATCATCGATATTTAATTCAATTCGATCTATATCTACTGGTTTTTCTGCACTGATTTCTTTTGTAATTACAGTAGGTTCAGCAAATAACTTATTATATAATTGTTCACATGAAAAATTATATATTTTTCCATCTTTTGTAAATGATAACCCGGTATTATTAATACAGCAATTTGTGACATTATTAATCGCCATAAATTCATTAGTAAATTGATCAGCAGTGTCAACTAATGGAGTAATATTATTAATTATTTTGGTACTTTCAACTGTTGCTTCTATATTTTGCATAGGTGCATCATTAACTTGGGTTGTTGGGGTAATAAATGTACTGGCTGCATTATTATCAAATTTCATAGAAGTTATATCAACAGTTGCAGGTGTTTTAGTAATTCTATATTTAGAAGTAGCAGAACCTTTTGAGTTTGTATAAGAATTATAATCAGGTATTTCGAATACCTCTCCGTTTGCATTTTGAATGTTTTTCATTTTCTTTTCTTGCTCGTTTAATGATAATTCAAATTCCCATTTATTAGATGGACTACTAATTTCTGCAAATTCCTTAGAGCCATACACATTCATATCATTGAGCTTGCCGATAAACAATTCATTACATTTTGTGCCGTCTTTAAAATGGTATAAAACAAATGTTGGATCAGAATTATCAATAAAATCTAATTCAGTAACCATTCCAAAGTTGTCATCGTTAACATTTAAGTGTTGAAAATACCTTTTCATAGTATATTTAAATTAATTTTCATTTTTTCTTTTTAACTTTAACTGATTTAACTTTACATGAAATGACATTAATACTATTATATTTTGCATAATAATTAGTATTAAAGATACGGTCGCATAACTTAATAAAAAATAACTTAACGTTATCTAGTGTTTTTCTCACGTAATGTTTAAATTAGTTTTCAATGTATTTATTTTAATAAAAATGTATATGTTGCCACATAACATAATTATAATAATTATAGAAAAAAAGATTATAAAGGTTTAAACAACAAAAAGAAGAGACGACCTTCCCAGGCAGTCTCTTCAAAAAAATGAAAACTAATTGAAAAACGAGCAAACACCGGCTAAACCGGCTTGTCGTCTTATATATTATAAGCCTTTGAATAAATCAGATGGGTCGATATCTAAATCATCTTCTTCGTCTTCTTTAGATTTGTCGTCTTTTTTATCTTTTTTACTCTCTTTATCTTCTTTTGTTTCTTTATCTTCTTTATCATCTTCAGATTCTTCTTCTGCAGATTCATCAATAAGTTCAGCGCCAATCATTTCTTCTAACTCTTCTTTAGAAATGTCATATTGGTCTTCTAAGATTTTTACTAATGTTAATGTATAATCTGTATTAACTAATATAAATTTAACGCCTTTATTTTCTTCTGTTTCTTCTTCATTATCAGATTCTTCTTCATTGTCAGATTCTTCAGATTCTTCAGAATTTTCATCGTTTTCTTCTGTATTATCATTTTCGTCAGAAGTTTCTTCTGCTTCAAATAATAAATTTGTTATATTTCTATAATTATATGCTTCATTTTGCTCTTCAGATGTTTCTTCTTCAGATGTTTCTTCTTCATTATTAGATTCTTCAGATTCTTCAGAATTTTCATCATCGTTTGAAGTTTCATCTTCTTCAGTAGCTGCTTCGTTATCATCAATTTCGATGGCATCTTCTGGAATTCCAGCAGCAATACAAGCATCTTTTAAATCAACTGCAGCTTCCATAGTAGTTAATGTAATTTCAATTCTTGATAATTCATGAATTTCGTCTTCTTCATCATTAGAATTGTCTTTATCAGATGTATCACCACTATCTTCTTTATCTGCGTCTGCCTCCTTTGATTCGGTATCGTCATCATTTTCTCCTTGTGCTGGACCAAATAAATTCTATAATTCTTCATCTGAGATTTCCCCATCTTCATTAACTACAAATTGTTTGCGTGTTTCACGATATGTGATTTCATTATCAATATACTCCATTAAAAGATTTTTTTGTTTTAATTCATTCTTTAATGCAGTTAAATCGGATTCATTTAAACCACTACGTAATTTTTTTGTTAAATTTTCTTTAATAGTAGCTAACTTGTTAAATAATTTATATAATTCATCTAAAGAGTATTCTTTTAATGATTTACCATTAACTTTTACATTCTCGTATAAGCATGTTCTATTTTCTTTTAATGCTTTAGTAACTTTTTCTACCAAAGATTTTTCTAGAGCTTCAATATTTTTAGCAGTTTCTTTATCAACATTCGCTAAATGTTTTAAAGATTTTTTAACACCTGGAACATCTATAATAGAAAATTTATTTTTTTCGTCTTTATTGATTTTACGCAATTTTGTATTTTCTTCTTTTAATTTCTTAAATGCTTCACGTGCTTCGTGTGCGCCTATTGTAGAGCGGTTAATATCATCTAACACTAATTTTATATTAGCTTCAATTTTATCTAATTTTTCTTGTTGTTTAGCATCATGCGCTTTTAATTTTTCATTAATAGCTTTTTTGGTAGGACAACATGGTTTTCTTTTTTCTTCTAAACGACGTCTTGCTTTCATTTTTTCAAATGTTACAATGTCGTCTTCTGTATCATCATCTTCGTATGCTTCTACTAAATCTTTAATAACATCCGCTAATGTATATAAGTCATCAACATTTTTAATTTCTGTTAATACATCAAGCATACCTACATTAGTATCTGCTAATCCATCAGAATTTATAGAAAATATTTCAACGTTTACATCGTCTATAACAGTATCTAGTACTACTGATGGTTCAAACATTAAATCACCTCTAATACCTTGAATAGATTTTAAAGCATAATCTAATTCGTCAGCTGCCATACATTCGTAGTCATCAGATGGACAATCACTTTCTTCGATAGAATCAACGTCTTCGTTAATATTAACGTCATCATAGTCTGGATAATCACGTTCTGAAATTAATACGTCATCATAGTCTGGATAATCACGTTCTGAATTTAATGCATCATATTCATCTTCATTAAGTTCAGTGAAGTAATCGTCGTCAATTGCACTATCGTATCCATATGTTAATAATGAATCTAATACTTCTTCAACTTGTTCTTTAGGCATTTCTTCAACAACCATAATAACATGGTTATCATCTGTTTCTTTGCCATTAACAATGGCACCATTTGCAACAAGTGTATCACGAAGGTTATTAAAATCTAAATCTGGGTCATTTTGCGCCATTACTGTAACGTCTAAATAAAGCTTATCTGACACATTTTCATTTAATTTTCTTCTCATTTTATATTATAATATATTTTTATTCAAATATTTATAAAACTATTGTGCAAAACAATAGAAATATTAATTTTTATATTTATTTATATTTTAAAATAGCATAATTATGAATTACCATTCTTCTGATGGTTTAACAAATAAAATATTTGATCGTTTAATGCCAACAGACATTAAATCATCTCGTGATCCTTCTAATACTCCATTGCTATCATTACAAATTAAAAATAACGCCTAATTTTTTAATCCTGTACTTAACGCTTGTATTGCACTATCTTTTAAATTGTCATATCCGTCAGATACGCATATTAATACAGTTTTTGGGTTAGACTTATCATTAAAATATTTTTTTGGTAATTTAGGTAATGATGCAATTGCCACACCTATAGAAGTGCCACCTTTTCCGTCATCATTAGTATTACGTTTGATTTTATCTATTAATTTTCTTTTATTTTTACAATCTTTTGCCGTCCATGTATGTATAGCATTTTTACGAATTGCTCCAAAACTAAAATATGCTAATGCAGAATTTTGTATATTTGTTTTAATTTCTAAGTCTACAATTTCAGATATAATATTTTCAAATATATCATGTCCGGAACCAGTATTCATTTGCATTGACCCAGAGTTATCTATTAAAATAAATACTTGCATTAAACCATCCGTTTCTTCTTCAAAATCTTGATTAGGATGCATATAACGGCCTTTATGTAATAAGTGAGATGGATCTAGACCCATACGGCGTTTAGACATTATACTTATTTCATTGTGCTTTGCAACGCTATTAAATAGTTTTTTCAATTTCGCACGCCAATTTATAGTAGATTTAAATAATTCTTCTATAGTGTCTGTTAAATCCTATAAAGAATTACCAAATCCTCTACCTGTTGATTTAGGCATATCATTTTTAATTTTATTAAATATTTCTTTTGCGCGTTCTGTTGGATCTGCATAATCATCTGGGTCAAGAGGCTAACCTGCATTTTCAGCGAGTTTTTTAATTATTTCATGAGCATCCATTCCATCTGGGAATAAGTCATTTGGTGTATTACGCACATCACTTATATCTACTTTAACTATCTAATTTGAGTCGATTCGGGTGGAGTCATCACGATCATCTGCATCATTATTTTCATTTCCTTCTGTATTTCTTTTTGCAGATGCGGCTCTATTAGCAGCCTCCTATGCTTTATTAGCAGCTTGTTGAGCTGCTTTAGAGTGTGTTTCTTCCCCCATAGTATCCCCCTTTTGCGCACATTCTTGAGCTTTTGCAGCTGATTCCTATGCTTGCTTAGCATGCTCAGCTGCTTGTTGAGCAGCTGACTGTGCATTACTTACAGATGAATCGTACTAGCCGTTACTGTGGTTATTATTCTATAATGCTGATTCTGCAGATTGTTTAGCTTGTTGGGCAGCTTGTTGAGCTCGTTGAGCGGCTTGTTGGGCTGCATTAGCATTACTATTTTTAGCTTGTTGGGCAGCTTGTTGGGCTTGTTTAGAAGACTACATAGCATCTTGCGCATTTTGCAATGCATCCTACGCATGTTGTTGAGCTAATTTACCATCACCGGTTGATGCAGCTTGTTCTGCTTGTTGAGCTGCTTGTTGAGCCTATTGAGCAGCTTGCTATGCAGCATCTGCAGCTTGTTGAGCCTTCTATTCAGAAGAAGTTCCCATTGCATCTTGTGCTGCTTGTGCTGCTTGTTGAGCTGCTTGTTGAGCCTATTGTGCTGCTTGTTGAGCCTATTGAGCAGCTTGCTATGGATTCATATTTTTATTTTCTAATTTACCTGCATCAATTGCACTTTGTATTGCATCTTGCGCCGCTTGTTGAGCCTATTGAGCGGCTTGTTGAGCCTATTGAGCTGCTTGCTATGCAGATGAATTATTGCCTTGCTAAGCTGCTTGTTGAGCTTGTTGGGCTGCTTGCTATGCAGCATCAGCAGCTTGCTGAGCCTATTGAGCTGCTTGCTATGCAGCATCCGCAGCCTGCTAAGTTTGTTGGGCAGATGGTGAATTATTTTGTTGAGCTTGTTGAGCAACCTATTGAGCTGCATCTGCTGCTTGTTTGGCTTGTTGGGCAGCTTTTTGTGCTTGTTGTGCAGCTTGTTGTGCAGACTATTGGGATGACTAGTTATTATCATCGTCGACATACTATCTATTATCTTTAACTTTACTATTGCCGCCATTCTAATCATCCTTTTTCTAACGAGGACGCCAATGTCTTAATCCATCATCTGGTATTTCTCTATCGTCATCGTCATCACCACCTTTAGGAGGTTTAGGTTTATCTTTTCCTGCTTCTATATATTCATCTAAGCAAGCTTTAAATCCTTTAAAATATTCATCCCTATCAGCATCTGGCATATTATTAAAATCTTGCCATTCTTGTGCAGTCAAAGAAGACTATAATAAATCCATTGCTTCTTTATCTGTTAGGTTATTTATTAAATTCATCATATTATTGTATAATATATTTTTCTCGTTTGTCGTAATTAGTTATTATAATTTAATCTTATTTGTTTTTATAGCGTCAATAGCTTTATCCCAACCGTCTTTATATGGCTATTTTGGTGGCTAGAATGGCGGTAAATTTCCCTCTTGGATTTGTTGATTATTTTCGCTAGGTAATTGATCAGGATTTTCCATTAAATAATCATAAATAACTTCCCATATTTCTTTAGCGAATGGCTTACCAGTATGTTTATTTATATAATCTTCATACCATACCCCTTCTAATACTTTTGTCGCGCCGCTATATTTTTTGTATTGCGCTTCGATATCTCTATTAATTTCCATATCCATTGCAATATTTGCAACCTCGTGCTCATATTTCGTTCCCTTACCAATTTTTAATAATGAACGTCTAATATGCTAATATACCATGTGGTATGCTTCATGAACAATAACATACTAGAAATATTTTGACATAATTTCGCGTTCAGCGACGACTCCTGCATTGAAATCAGAAGAATATTTAGAATATAACTCATCTTTCTATTTTTTAAGGTCAGCCTAACCTTGAGTAATAAGTACTGCAGCAAAATAAGGATTCGCAGCAATTCTGATGCCGTCAGTAAAAAAAGTTTTGCATTCAGTAGTCCAAATAATATTTTTCGCGATAAATGGAGAAAGCCATTTAGTATCGTTATTATCCCGCATCATATCTAAAAACGTTTTGCATAATGCCGCTATTTTTCTAGGATTAACAGTTGTTATTTTTCCGGTTTTTTTATTTTCAACAACCATTTTGTCCATTTCCGCTATATTACATTGTCTAACTGTGTTTTTACTTCTTTCCGAAGCAGCAACGTCAATTAAATCTCGATTGTCCTTACTATATATTGTATTGCCCATAATATAATATTATTTAAATTTATTACATATTTTTTATATTTATTAAAAAATAATAGATGAATATACATTTATATTCATCTATTATTCAATTTATAATTTATTTTTTAAATTATATGGTAACCCAATATTCTTTAGCAATTTCAAATATTTTAATTGCAGGTGCGCCTAAATAGAAATATTTGTTATCATCAGAACTATTCTAGAAATCTATAACAAATTTACTTACATTAGATGCTATAATATCTTCAATAACCATACTAAATTTAGAAGATATTGTTTGACTGCTTATTTGCAAACCAAGTTTACCAATAAACATTGCTAAGTTTGCTAATTGTCTTGCTACTTCTGAGTTATTAAGAATATTACAAAGAGTTAATTTAACGTCATCATCCATTTCAAGACGGTCACTAAATAAGAAGTGAACAGTTTCGGTCCTACCAGTATTAGGGAAATATAAGTCTTCTGTATATGCTTCATCCCATTTTGCAACGTCAGCTAATGTAGTTTTAACAGGTTTATTTATATATGATTTTATGTCTTTGTCCATAGCTTTTGCAAATGCAGGATTAACAAGTGCATTACCTTCATCGCGAAGAGCGATTTCAATATCATCAAACTTAAATGCACCACCTGGATAGTTTTTAACAATATCAGATAAAATTGTCAAAATTTCGCCAGGATTGCTATCTTTCCAGAAAGATTTACTGGTGTTAACATAATTTCCTTTTTCTTCATAAGTGATATTATCATCTTTTTGCCATGCTTTAGAATTCGAAATTTTACCAGTTTTCCAAATATTATGCATTGCTGGAACAGTAATTATTGTTTTTACTTTATTATACTCTCTCCATGCTTTAACTGGTTTATTATCAACACCAACAGCGTCACTAATAACAATTTCACCAATCCATTGTTTAAAGAATTGAAGACGGTTTGATTTGCGTAAATTTTGGTTTGGATCGATTTTTTGCCATTTACCATCTGTCCATTTAGCCCATACTCTATCGCTTACTTTATTTAATTCTGTTGCTAATTTAGCTAAGCTAATGTTCTTTACACTATATTCTTCTGTTGTATAACAGTGTATGTCTCTTTCACGAGCTGTTTCTTCAAAACAATTTTCGTATGCTTCATTGTCATTTCTAAATAAAATATTCTTTAAATTATGGAATATAATAGAATTGACCTTTTGATCCCAAGTACGAGGAGTCCAACTATCTAAGCGCAAACGCTCTGTAGAATCTTCTACACCTTCTAAATAATTACCAATTGTCTACACTTGGTCAGGCGTCATTGAACCAATATTTGTTAACGCAGATTTTACTTCATGGGGAACATCATCACGAGATCCTAAATCTAATGCATCATACCATACATAATCTGGCATATGTTCAATAAATGCACAAATCATTTCATCAATATTTTGACGACCATCTGGTCCTTCTTCTCGTGCCCATATTAACCAGTCTTGTTTAGTTGGTACAAATGTATAATGTTTGTAACGGTCAATCTTAGCACCATCCCATATAGCACGGAATGCAGAATCAGTTTCAGATTTAAAGTCATCTGACAAACGGTTAGCTGCTGCAATAGTTGTCCAGTGAGATGCTAATTCCATTTCGCCATATGTTCTTTCACCCATAAGGTTCATCATAATTGTAGAAACTTCTGGACGCATACGGGCATACTCATCAAAGAAAATAATACCACCGTTAAAGCCTATGCTGTCATCATTTGTTGTTTCTTCAACGTTATTTAACCCCATAGAACGACGTAGGATTTTATATGCGCCAGAATTGTAGTACTCGTTCATTTTATCTATTTGGTCTTTTGTTAAACCACCTTTACTAAATACTGGCAACCACGTTTTTGGTACAGAAATTGCAAATTTATCACCAACTTGATTAATAACTGTATCTGGTAATTCAAAGTCGTCATGTTTTAACGCACCACACTTCATAACTACCATATCCAAATTATAACCTTCATCTTTTAATAAATTCGCAGCACGTTTAATAATAGAAGTTTTACCAATACCTGGAGCTCCCCAAATTAAACAAGGCTTTGTATCTTCATCTGCTGAAATAGGTTCTAATTGTAATAATAAGTCTTGGTAAATACGATCAACTAATTGTTTTGCATTTAATTCTTCGCCATAGCCACCTTTAACTAAGTTACGAAGTGATGGAATACCTGCTTCATTTAACACATTTGATGTATTAACAGTTCTATGATAATATTTTTCATTAACTAATTTTACGGTATCAGAAATTGTTAAACTTTCATTTTTAGGTTTTTGGTATTCTTTAATAACACGTGTCCAATATGTAGTAATTTCTTTATTTTCTCTACGGATAGCGTCATCTAATGCTTCATCTATAGTTTTATTTTGTATTACTTCCATATCATATTCTTCTGCTAATTCAATAGTCGCATCAGATGGACAATAATCTACACTCGCTGGCAATTGCATGGTAACAACATTTGCAGGAATATTAATAAATTGCTCTAGTTCTTGGCCTTTCTCATTAACTGGAAAAATAAAACCTTTTACAGATTTAACAATATTTTTAATTTTATTCCAAATAAATTTACCAGCTTTTACTAACTCGTCATATACCCTTTCATTTAAATATACTTCTGAACTAGGTATATTCTTATTAATGTACTTTCCAAATTTCATAGTACATGTTCCTGCACTTTCATTAACATTTAATAATGTACCATTTAAGCGATAACGTTTATTATTAACTGTATGTATTAATGTAGCAGGAATCTAATAACCTTTAGATTTGCTCATATTAAAATTTTATGTAATTTTTATTAATTTTTTATATTTATCCACATTAAAAAGTGTTACATTAAATATTTAATATGTTTAACTGTTTTATTATATAACTCAAAATCAACATATTTTAATTCATTTATAATATGATTTAATTGTTGTAATTTAAATCCTCCTAATATATGCTGATATCCTAATTCTATAGCTTTTATATATGCTGTATCAGTATTGCCTAATAAATTATTGACTTTATAATCTTTGGCTAATTCATATAAAAACTGTTGTTCTAATACTAAATCTGGAATAATATCAGGATTAGCAGTAATATCATCTATGCAATGTCGGTTCTTTAAAATATTCTTAACAGCGAAAAAATATTCTGTTAAATACTTATTTTTTAATTCTTGGTTATAAAATCCAATAGTTCCACAGTTATATGAAGGTGCTTCTAATATTGAACAGGATTTTGTCTGAATATTATTATTTAATAATATATTTCTAGTTGTCGTATAATATTTTTTTAATGTTGTTGCGTCATCTTCAATTGATTGTACAACCATATCGTAATTTGGACTTGTTATTAAATCAATTAATTTATCTGATTTAATAAATACATCCCCATCAATATGAACGTCCCCTAATGACATTTTTTCTAATGCCAAAAATTTTCCACATGCCCATATATTGGTTAACATATTAGTTGGTACTTTTAATGGGTATATATTATCATATGGTAAATATTCTAACATATCAGATCCTAACCCATCAGCGTATAAATCAACATTTGCTCCTAAATGTTTTAACCATGCAACTGATGTAGCATTGCAATATGTAGTTACTAATATATTATTAATGAATTCAGCATTTCTTCTTCTAGTAATCATTGGTCTAGTCCATAATGAATGAACAAAATGCATATCTTTATCTTTTTATTTTTATACTAAATTTTATTATAAATATGTTGAATTGTTTTTATATAAAAATTGGAGACATATTTTTCATACATCTCCAATTTTCTTATATTTTTTATTTAAATTATTCTTCTTCGCCTTCTTCTGTATCTATATCAAAATTAATTGGTTCATCGATATCTTCAGTAGAAGTTTCTTCTGTTGAATTATCACCACCAATTTCATGATTTCTAATAAAGTCAGATACAGTATTTGCAATACTTAATATATCTTCAGGTGTGACGTCAGACATTAATTTTGCAATATTAGTTGCAATTTTTAATGATTCAATTTTTAATTCTTCTTCTGTCATTACTTCATCGTCAGAAATAGCGTCTGGGTCTTCATCTTCGAATAATTCAGCTTCTTCTAACATATTTTCCATGTCTTCATCAGATGATTCGCGATTCATTAGTTGTTCAACTTCTAATAAATCTTCTTCACTGAGTGCTTCAAATAATTTCGTTTTCATAATATAAGTGTATATATTGTATATTTTTATCCTTTTATATATTTTGCACATTTTGCTGCAATTTCTATAACATCGTCGACTTTAACACCAGATAGCAATTTTGCAATACTAATTGCCTAACCTAATGCTTTAACTTTTATTTCTTCGTCTGTCATAGTATTTGTTTGCAATTTAGCAGCATTTTCAATATATGAATCATCTGCTTCATTACTAGCGTTGGTTTGTGGTAACGATGGAGCATCTTTTACACTAGCAACTGTTACTTTTGGACCATTTGCATATGCTGTACGAATTTCTCTATTAATTGGCTTCATATTTAGTAAAATATTTTAAACTTTAATTATTTATTTTTATTAGATTTATAGCAAAAAAACTTTTTTCACCAGTGATGATATAATAAATATCAGAGTTTCTGATTAATAAGCTTTTTTAACGGCTAACGTATTAAATATTGTATTATCTTTTTTACGATTATCCTTTTTTGAAGATTTTTTCTTTTTTGGAATAGTATTTCCATAATCAAATCTATCTCCTGATCCATAAGTATTTACTCCTGCTGGAACTATATCTCCGACACCTATAGTATTTAATGGTGTTGAATATGGGGCAGTAACTCCTCCGAAATTTCCTCCGGGACAAGCATCACCACCACAGTCGCATTCATCTAGATTATTTAATGTTTCTTTTACTACTTTTGCAACGTGTTGCATTATTTGTTCATATAATTCTTTGTTTGACATATTTTCAGTTATTTTAATTTTATACCAACATAGAATTTGGATTTTTATTTTTACTTAAATTCTATTGTCGAGAAATAGAATTATTATTTTCATTCACCATACCTGGATCATGCAACATACCATCTTCTACGTCAATGTTCATCTTTTTACGTTGGCCATTCTCATCCCTATACCATATATTAAAATAGTTATAATTAAAGGACCATGTAAATGTTGTAAAACTGCCTGGTCTGGCAGAATATGATAAATCAAAATCGCTTAGCGAAGACGGAGTTAACTAATAATACGTATATGTAATATTTTCAAATCCACCTTCATCTAATATTGTAATATTCAATGGTGGTAAATATAAATCCTCTTTAAATGTTTTACCTAAGTTTAAATATAAATGCATTTGTTGTCTTGCAATAAAATATGTCATATAACTTTCAGTTAACTTAATAGTTAATGTAACTGTTTTTGCCATTTGCTATTCTAACGTTTTACCTCCGCGTTTTGTTATTTGGAAGTTTTGCATTTGCTATGTAACATTTGACACTTGAATACTAGGAAAACTTACACTAGTTATCTATGCATTAAACATATCTTCTAATGTAACATACGGTAAATATAAACGTTTACACACAGGCTTCCATAATTTAACAACATCATTATAAAAAAAGTTTGCAGGAAACCAAACAACAAAATTCTGATTTAATGGATTTAATAACATATTACAATATAAATATTTACTTAATATTTTTATTATTTATTGCAAAATAAACTTTATACATAATACGTACTATAATAATTAGTAAAAATAGCGCTTTATAAATGAAAATTAATGAGCAAATTCCATAGCAATTACGCATACCATTGTATAATATAGCGGATAAAACATTTGAGGAATTTGATAATTTAACCCACGATAGATTTAATATTAATAATTTTAGTCACGAGTTAAATTAGAAATATAAATTCAAAAATTATTATGTATTTTTAGTTAAGGATACTGATACAGATTCTTCAACAGGTTTTTACGGAATGTGCATAAATAAAGAATTTTATAAAAATGTAAAAGCCGCAATGGATAACTATTATAATAAACAAAACTAATTTTTAATATCAATAATATGCAATCTAATAATTTACATGCAGAAACATTTAATTTAATGTTGAATAACGCTAAAAAAATGTATAATAAAATCGTATCTGCTACAAGTGATGAAGAGTTATGCTTAATGGTCGAGGAATTAAAAATATCATATGTCGAGTTATTAAGTAATTTAGAATTTTTAACTGATATTGTTAAAATTGTTGAGCGTTATATTAAAATATGCGCAGTGTCTAGAAAATTATGTATACTATTAGTGAATAATATTGATGAGTATACTAAATATTTTATGGAGTATATTAAATATAATCTGCAATTATTAAATTTAGATGATTATATGCGTGAGGAGACAACATTTAATACAATTATTGCATTGTCTGATGATTTAGGTAGTTTATCAAATGTATATGATATTATTCCTAATGATAAACCTGATGATTCAAAAATTAACACAAATGATATTTTAGATGATATTGCATTAGAAGTTGTTGAATGGTATGCACATATAAATGATGACGACATAAAAAATTTAGCTAAAGATATAATGGAAAAAAATAATAAGATTGAGCCAGTTGATATGACTTTAGATATTACAGAAGATAAAGAACTATTGGAAACTTATAATTTTGTTGACCACCCTACCCATTATAATACATATGATATCGAGGTGATTGAAATGATGCGACGAATTTGGGGGGATGAAAAAGTCGCAGATTGGTGTGAAATTACTGCATTTAAATATAGAATGCGTGTAGGTTCAAAACCTGACAATCCAATTAAACAAGATTTGGAAAAAGAACAATGGTATATTGCAAAAGCAAAAGAACTTCGAAATAAAAAATAAGTAGAATGGGAAATGAAATAGTTTCCCATTTAGCATTTTTATAATATGGAAAATACAAAGGTGTTAATATTAGCAATGGGGTGTAATTAGGACTTTTTTATACAAGAAGAAAAAGTCGTTAGAAATACATATGCTAAAGACATATTAAATAATAAGTATAAAAACATAGATTTTTGGACATTTACTGCATCTACTGATGGTAAATACCATATTAATAAAACAATTCATAAGATTGCCGTACCTTGTGATGATTCTTTGTATGGTACATACGACAAAAATATAAAGACGTTTAAAGTAATTAATGAAGTATTGCAATTAGATTATGATTATATTTTGCATACTAATCTATCAACATTTATACACATTCAGTACTTAAATGATTTTATAAAGTCTATTCCAGAAAGTGGTATACAAAACCATTATATATATTCAAATAAATTATATGCATCTAAAGACGGCTGCGGACCAGAAGAATTTGATATATATGGATTGGGGAATTCATTATTAATACCAAAGTTTTGGATAGATGTATTAATAAAATATCCTGTGAATTCTCTTAAATGTTATAATAAAACGAAAAATCCACTTACTATTGATGATAATACATTTGGTTTTATTATTAATACGTATAGTGATTTACATGGAATAGATAAATTTGATATTTGGAAGCAATACAATGAACATAAAAATATATTTTTAGTTAAACCTGTAAGAGAATACGATAATACTGATCGAACAATAGAGTTTCAAAGGATGAATGAATTTTATAGTATATCTAAAAATACATATTATTATGAACCAAACATATATAATACGCTTACAGAAGAACAATGGGTGTTATGTATAGATTTTTCAGTTAATATGGGTAGGTCAGTACCTATACAGGATTTTAAAAAACTTAGACAAACTGGAGAAATATACAGCATTGTCAATTTTAAATAAATAAACAAACGTATTGCATTGATATATAATTTTATATACTATGTATATAATTTTTTAAAAAATAGAAAATTAAGTTAACTAATAAAAATGAGCAAATTTAAATGGAAAAATATTAAAAAGGTGGGATTAGGTATTGTCGCATTTGAAGGTACTGAACACTTAGCTAATATTATAACAGAATTATAGGATTGCCTAGATTATGTGTCTATAGGGTTGTAGCGTAAATCATACCATGGAGATCCTATTGAATTAATCGACTTAAATGAAATTATTAGACTTAGGGATGAAGACCATTTAGTTGATAATATTGTTGAAATAGAATTAAATATGGAAGACGAACCACGTGTTCAAGAAACTGACAAACGAAATATTTTAATTCAAGATGCAGAGGACCATGGATGTACTCATGTTATTATTATAGATAGTGATGAGTTCTATTCAAAAAATAGTTTTATTAAAGCACTTAAAGAAATTGATGATAATGATTATGAAATGACATATTGCCAATATGTAAATTATTATCATGACTATAAACATTTTTTGGTATATCCTTTTAAAGATGGTATGTATGTACCATTTGTATCTAAAACAAAGTATCGTCATAGTTTCGAATGTCAAGATTTTCCATTACCATCAGATCCAACAAGACGGTATGTTAGACCATATAGCGATATTATTAAGGTTAAACATGGAGATAAAGTATATGATAAAAAAATATATACAGTAGATTATCATATATTTCCATGGAATACTGTGAAAATGCACCATTTATCATGGATTAGAGCAGACATTAGAAAAAAGGTTAATATGTGGTCATCTAAAACGTGTTTTACTAATTATAATGATTTAATTGATAAAGCTGTTGATGTTTATAATCATTTCGATGAAAATTCAACAGACGTGCAAAAAGCATCATTACTATTTAACACACCAAATCATGAAGTAATGGTTAAAGCATTTCCAAAACAATATATTTTCCCAAAATTCGATATTAATACTCGTTTACGTCCTGTTAAGTCATATAAAAAAATATTAGTATTAAATTTATCAACAACTAATAGTAAAAATGATTTATATAATAAATTAGAACAATGCTGTAGAGAAACTTGGGCTAAAGATATTTTAGATAACAAATATGATAATATAATGTATTATAAGGTTATCGATACGGATAAAGAAACATATATTGATGAAAACGAAAAAACAGTATACGTAAAGAATAAACCAGATAATAACAACTTATCACAACTTATTGATAGATTTTTAATAGCTTGTGCAGAACTATCAAAAAAATATAAATTTGATTATGTATTACGTACAAATACATCTACTTGGTGTAATATTGATTTAATTAATGAATTTTTAGCAACTGATAAAGCTGACGAATCTGTTATATATACTGATAGATTAATGTCATGCTTCTGGAGCACTTTTAATTTATATGCATCTGGTACAGCATTAATAATGTCAAAACGAAATATTGATATACTTGCTAACATAGTTAAGCATACCCCTGCTAATATTTTATATATGGCATCTGACGACGTAATTATATCAGCATTAATGATTCAACGAGCTAAAAAAATTAAATTAAATAGCTATAAAACAATATTTTATTCATTTGATAGACCAAATACGTATAATGAAACAATTAATACAAATGATTTATCATTATATACACCATTTTATCAAATAAAAACAGTGTATAAAAATAATGAAGCTGTATCGAATAATATAGATATTATGCACTCAATACGTGAAGAATATGATATTAATAAAATGAAAACTATTAATGATTATTGGTTAGCTAATAAAAACACTGTAATTATTGATGACCTAGTTAAACAATTAGTCGATAATTCAAATAAAGATATTCACGTGATGCCGTACAGTAAAGCAGAATATTTTAAATTACAAGAAGGTACACCACTATTTGATGTGTATAGTAGTTATAATATTATGCCTAATAATGATGATACTATCACATTTTTAGAAATAAAAGCAAAAGAATGCGGGTATAAACATTAAAACTTAAATATAATAACAATGGAAGTATTTGATAAAGAAATTTCATCCACTAATTTAGACTAGTATACTATTAATGGTAATTTATTATAGTTTGCAAACATATTATGCAATACATTACACGCATATATGATACAGCATAAAGAACCATATACAGTGCACGATGCATTAGAACACTGTTTATAGAAATTAAACAAGTACAATTTTATAAAAAAAGAAATGGGTAAACAATGATGAATATTTTTAAAAAATTTTTAAGTATATTTAAACGTACTACGCCTACGGCAGATAATAAACAACATTACGCAATTGATATACGAATGGATCCAACTAGTTCATATAGCTTTACATTGGATTCAAATATATCAAAGAAAATAACTAGAGAATATATAATAGATACATTACCAGAAGATATGCAGCTGCATATTATTCCAAAAATATGGGGTACTACTGATGGCGTAATTGCAAAATTATATTATGATGATACAGACAATAATATTATAAATATGCCCAATGCAGTAATAAGCAATGAAACGTCTTCGGTACCTTTAAAGAATGAACAAAATTGTTTATTAAATAAAATTAAGTTTTCGTATAAAGGTCATTGTATTACAATACATATTGCATATAACACCGACGTACGAATGAAAACTATTAGTAAACTAGAGTTCTTTAGAAAAACTGACAGTGAAAAAATAGATATTCCATATACAGTTGAGAAAAAAGATTCTATATATGCTGTCCAAGGAAAGGATTTTAAAAATAATACACTAATTATTTTACCATATCCTAAATCCGGTATTTATAATATTAAAAAATACAAAAATAACGAATTAATTAGTGAGTTTACTGATGTATCAGCGAAATCTAGTAAATTTACTGTTAGATATAATTCTGAAATTGATAAAATAGTTATTTATAGAACCGGTAAAGAAAATACAGATGCAGTGGTAATTTATATAGATTATTAAAAATAAATGGGAAGTAATTTACTTCCCATTTTTAATTATATTGATGATAATTTATCGTATACTAATGTTTTTAATCTATTTAATTTTGCTAGATGTCCACTTCTTCTTAAAACTTTAAATATAATATTTTCTGCTGCTTGTTCTCCGTTATTTGCTAATCCGGTTTTTCGATTTTGAACAATTAATTTATATAATGTATCAATTATAACTTTATACTTTTCAAGTCTATTAGTAGTTAATTCAGTAGTTTTAATTTTATTCTCTAATTTATCTATTGTATTAATAAGTTTAGCAGACTAATTTTTAATTAACTCTTTATTTAACTATAAATTCTATACTTTAGGAAAAGATATCCACAAATCTCTTAATAATGAATATACTCCATTAGATATATTAGTTTCATTAATATCCTATACATATACTTCTATATCAAAATTATGAATCTTTATATCATGTTCAGAATTCCATTCATTTTTCTTTGCAGTAAAATATTTCTTTATTAATTCAGTATTACCTGGTAGCTTTGAAAAATCATATACAATATGTAAATCTATATCTGAATATTTTGACCAATTATATCCTGTTATTGAACCAACTAATATTATATCTTCTATATTATCAAATGACTCATCTATTTTAAATGTTTCTATAAATTCTTTTGCAATTTTAATTAACTAATGTTTAACCTGTCTATTTAATTTATTATTATCCCATATTTGCGGACATAAACTCTTTTTTGGTTTAAATGACCGCAGATTTATTTGGTTCGGCATTATACTGTCAAATAGTTCTTCAAATTTTTTCATATAAACTATATTATTTCTTATATTATTTATTGTAAACTTTTTCATATTATTTTATACAATTATTAATAAAATATATTGTAAATAAGATATGAATACTAAATTGGACAAAGAATATTTTAAATCTATTATTAACAAAGTAGTTGTATTGACTTATAAGAGAAATATTCGTCCAGATGATGATTATACTACATGTGTTGTGTCTGTCCAAGAAGTTGACGATAAACACAATATTGTTATGTTTGGCCACGAATATAATCTTAAAACTAAAAATGTTACATGTGGACGATTAGGTTTATCATTAGATGATGATATTACAATTTCTGACGCAACACAAGCACAATTTGACGCATGGAAAGCAAATTATGAATTATTTCACCTTGAAGTAATATATAATAAAGGATATGATTCTTGTGAAGAAAATATTGAAAAATTATATATTTAATCAAAAATATTTTTTCCTGTCAAAAATTTTTATTAATTTTGCACCGTAATTTAAAAAACAAATTGGTTATGACATTAGAAAATATTAAAAATCTTGTAAACGAGTGGTTCGAAATTGTGTTGTCAACACATGATATTGCAGAGCTTTCAATGTCTTGTATATATGATGACGCAGAAGAATGGTATCTTGATTATTGCTGCAAGAATAAAATATATCCAGATTCTTTAACATTTAAAAAAGTTGCGCATGATAGATATTGGGAATTATATAAAGAACAATACGGATGCCGTGATGCAACTATATTACTAGGTGGATTCCCTAATAGACTAACTGAACTTAAAAACGACTTAATTAGCCATAAAGATACCTTTGAGAAATATGCAAATAATCCTGCACGGGTTAAACGTATGGCTGCATTAGTTGAAAAGTTTGATGAGTTAATTTCTGAATTTAACGAATTAAACTATTATATTAAATGGGATGACCCAAGTTGGGCTGTAACTGAAGCTAATATGCTTGGTGATGGTGATATATAATTAATTTAAAATAATATGAAGAAATACACATTTGAAAATATTAGAGAGCGAAATATTTTATTGTACGAGTACGTTAGAGGCAGTCAAGCATATGGATTGTCTTTACCAACGTCGGATGAAGATACTGGTGGTGTATTCATAATGGATTACACAGATGTATTAGGCATCTCTGATAATAAAATCGACCAAGTTAACGACGAGAAAAATGATACTGTTTGGTATGAAATTGGCAAATATATTGAATTACTTGCTAAAGCTAATCCAAATATGTTAGAATCATTGTTTATACATGACCATTGTGTTAAGTATGTCCATCCAGCATTTCAGATTATTAAAGATAATAGAAATACTTTTGTGACAAAAGAGACATTTAAGTCATTTGTTGGATATGCAACTTCACAAATTCAAAAAGCAAGAGGGTTGAATAAGAAAATTGTTAATCCAATTGTTGAGCGTAAACAGCCACTCGATTTCTGCTATACATTTAACGGATATCAAGGTACTACACCTATTGCAAATTGGCTAGCAGAAAGAGGGTTAAAGCAAATTTATTGTGGCTTGAATCATTTGCCAAATATGAATCAAATGTATGGTGTATTTTATGATTATGCACAACATATTAGAATGGAATATAAAACTCCTGAAGCATTTTTGGAGTATTATAACGCACAACTAAATACACCTGATAAGAAAAATATGGTTATCACATATTTTGAAAACTTTTTACAGGAATTTGTTGATGCACAATCACTTAGTGATACTCAAGAACTTTTAAATACATATTTCTCAACTAGTACTATTATAGAAGCATATAAAGCATTAGTTCCAAAGGGTTATCATGGTATCGTTAAGGAAGCTGGCACTTCAAATGATGTACATTTGGATTCTATTCTTAAAGGTGATTATCCAATTTGTCATATGAGTTATAACGAAGATGGTTATCAATCACATTGCAGAATGTATAAAGAATACAAGGAATGGGAAGAAAAACGAAATCCTCAACGTTATCTTGAAAACTTGGAGAAAGACTTCGACCGCAAGAATATGATGCATTGTGTTCGTCTTTTGACTATGGGTATTGAAATTGCTACAACAGGCCAAGTAAATGTAGATAGAACAAATATTGACAGGGAATTCTTGCTTAATATTCGTCTTGGCAATACTACATATGAAGAGATTATTGCATACGCAGATGCTAAAAAGAATGAATTACAATCTGCTATTGAAAAATGTGATTTCCTTCCAGATAAAATTGATATGAATGAAGTAAATAATATACTTATTAATATACGCAAAACTTTTATAAATAAATAATAAAAGAGGATGCAAAACTTAATAATGTATATTTAGGAATAGAAATATTGTTTTATTTGTGATGGCATAAAATGCTATTGGGATTTTTGGCTATTACCAAAATCATTTTTAGCTATTACACTATTTGGCAGAGTATACTTCAATAAAAATAAAACAGACCTGTTTAATTATTTAGTGACTGCTAGAGCAAGACAAACAATGAATCATGAAAGAATACATTTAATGTAGGCAGAAAGTTTTAAAACCAAATATTTAGGCTTTTATATATACTATCTTTTTTATTGGGTAAAGAACTTATTTAAATATGGTGTTAAAGACCATATAGCATATAGAAATATCCCATTTGAAAAAGAAGCATTTGCGAATGATAACGATTTTCTATATTGTACAACAAAATGGAGAGAGTATATCGATTAAAAGCAGTAAATATAATAATTACTGCTTTTATTTTTTAAACTTTTTATACATTTTTTCTATAATAATTATATAAAATTTGCTCCCGTAGCTCAGTTGGACAGAGCAACAGCCTTCTAAGCTGTGGGTCCTGCGTTCGAATCGCAGCGGGAGTACAAAAAATTGAAATATCAAAAAATGCAATATTTTAAATATATACACGATGTGTATTAGCTGTTAAATGTTAATATAGCAAAGTGTGAAATATTGAAAATAGATAATCGCGCGTTTTTCGTTAAAGACAATACAGGCGTTAAAGCTTTTAGTTAGCTTAAAGATATATAGATATTACAGCCGTTAACTGAAGATAATTATATAGAAAGATATAATCATCCGGTGTATATTAATGCAATAAAGAATAATGCATCCGAATATTATTAGTTACCAACAGTGCCATTCCATTGGGCATTTTTAACTAATAATGGTATGACGTATTTAGATATTTCATTAAAAACATATAATTATACTTTAAAAGATTACTATAAATCAATTATTCCAGCATCACAAAAATACCCAGCTTCATTAGATGTGCATTATGATGGTATAGACGTATTTTTGGTAGTAAAAGGAGATTTGTATAGTTGTATGCCAGACGAATATAAAGAACATAATTATAATATTATATCTGCTGGATTTAAAAAAATAAAAAACGAGGTAGAAATTGACCATCAATATATAGATAAAAATATTATATATACCTTTTATAAAATAAAATTTAATACTAATATCGATTATTGCATGACTGTTAAAACTCCAAATAAGGAGATTAAAGATGTAAAATATCGTATTCATGTAAAAGATTTAAATTGGTATTTAGACAGTATTGATACTAATGGAAATGTAATTAATAAGTCATTTGATATTAATTTAATTAAACAGAGTGCTATTAAGTATGTATATACTGACAAAATTAGAGGTAAATGGCTTAATTATAATAATGAAGAAATAACAGACTTTAGTAAAACATTATTATATAAATTAACAATGGTATCATACATAAATGTCGAAGATTTTATTAAACAAATAAATGATATAAAAAATAGTATAGAAATTAAATTTATTTAACAAATGTGGGATTTTGATATATTTTATAATGGTATATATGCATACACTATTCGCCGAAAATTTTTCATTCAAGGGTATTTGCGAGCTAAATATTCAATATTGAATGCAGATAAAGAATTGCATGCAAAAATCGGTGAAATTTCATATTCAACTAAACGTAAGAATACGGAACGTAAGAATAAAAAATAATATATTTGTCCGTATGGCGGAATTGGTAGACGCGCTAGATTAAGGATCTAGTCCTTTAGGGGGTGTGGGTTCGAGTCCCACTATGGACACAATATTTACATAAAATAGCAAGGTTTTTGAAACTTTGCTATTTTTTTGTGTATAATGTTTAAAATAATAAAAGTATTTACTATATGGAATTTGAATTGTTGAAAACATCAGCTGTTAAATTTGATATTGATTTTAATGCACTTCTTAACATTATATGTGATGAAGAAAATATTAATGAGGAAGATGTTAAGGATAATATTAGTTTTATATTTAATACGTTTGGCGATAATACATCGTATTATCTTGCAAAATTGCTTAATATCCATTTTGATAGTTATGACAATACAAATTTAGATATTACCGAATTTTTTGATATAGATAACAATGAAGGTGCATTAGATCATATACATTCTGAATTCACATTTTGGCTATTTAATAAGTATAATAACTACTAAAAATAATATATAATGAATAAACTTTTTAAAAGTGGTGATACACCATATTGCTGTTTAGAATTGTCAACATTATTGTACAAATTAGGGTTTAATTTGCCAGGTAAGGTATTAATACACGGAATGTTTTATCCTGATTCTGAAATACGAAATTGGAATGCCGACGATAATGTTTGTGAGGGAGTAGTATGTACATGTCCATCCATTATGGATGTGCAACGATGGTTAAAGACAAATCATAATATACATGTAGAAGTTAATTTAACATTAGGCCCTTCTCCTGATACAGTATATATGGACGATTATACATATCGTATTATTACGACTAACCCTAAATCTGATATAGGACAAGTTGAATATCCTTTACATGGTGGATTTTCTGATTTTGACGAAGCCCTTCATGCAGGTATATTTAGAGCTGTAAAAATGATAAAAAAAGATAATTAAGTTACATTCACTATTTAATTATATTACTTCTGGGGTGTTTATTTTTTGATACACTGAAATCTATTTCAATAAAGATATAATGCACCAGATGTGCATGGAATAATTCACGAATAAAATTATACATATATGAACAATTCTAATAACGAGACTAATTATGCCGTATCTATTGATAATTTGATGGTTAATGATTGGGTAAGCATTAATGACCAGTTTTATCGTATAATGGCCATTAAGAAAAATGGTCATATGAAATTATATGAAATACATAAAGGGTATGAGCTATCACCAGAATTTAACTCCAGTTATTTAATCAAATTTATACAGCCAATTGAACTTACTGCTGATATTTTTAAAAAAATTGGGTTGTCTAATATGGCAAATTATATTGTATTTGACACAGATAATTGGTATATTAAGTTGGGAGAATGGCTAGCTGACAACAATATTACAAAAGATAACAAAATGGCATTAATACCTCAAAAGGCCGCTCCAAAATATGTGCATGAACTTCAGCATTTATTTAAATTGCTAAATATTGACAAAAATATTGATATTGCGTAAAAATATGGAAATTACTGAATTAATGGTTGGTGATTTAGTATCTTATAAAGATATTAATGATGTAGTTAAACATGGGAAAATATTAATTATTGATGCAAATGACAATACCGTTGTTTTGCAAGATAATACTCGCAAGCATTTGATTGAAGATATCTTACCTATTGAAGTAACTAAAGAAACATTAATTGAATATGGTTTTCAAAATGCTATAGCTGATATATTATCATTTAGTAATCATCTTTTTTATGACGATAATATGTATGTTAAGTTAAATGATGTTGACAATTATTGGTATTGCGCCAATGGATGTTCAAAACTATATGGTGGGGTGTTAAAAAATGTATTTGCAAAGTTCAAATATATACATGAACTACAACATATTATGCGTTTACGATACAATAACGAAATTACTATATTTTAAAAATAAATGTCAAAAGAAAAAATTATAGATCGTATAAATTCATTCGGCGAGTTAAAACCAGGATGGGATTGTTATGAACATTCATTAGCTATTAATACGGACATTAAAAAAGAAATTTTGAATTTTGTTAATAGTACTAATGAAAGTTATTTAAATAACTGGACAGTTTTTCCTTGTGTGGATGGAACTATTTTATTTGACTATTTAGACAAAACAATAGATGCATGCATTGATTTTGCAATGGATAACAAAGCCTCTGCGTTTATTAGGATTAATCAACAACTAATATGGTCAATAGATAACGCACCATACGAGGATGCGTATAAAGTATTTAAAATAGTATATGAACATTTAAATAACACGGAATAAAGTTATGGATTTGAGAGAACTTATGATTGGAGATTGGGTAATGTATACTTCTGACAAACCAGAAAATGCATTTCCTATTCAAGTTACTGTAGGGATGTTTAACGATGAATTCGCAAAGTGGCCCAACAGATTTGAACCTATCCTTATTGATGAAAATTTTGTCAAACAAAATTTCGACGAATGGGATGGTGGATATGGTTGGATAAATTTGGAGAATGACATTCGTGTGCAATATTATTTACATGAATTTCGTTTAACTAAATATGCTCCAGCAAATAATATTATTTCTAGAAATTCGTGTCATTATGTGCATGAATTACAACATGCATTTAAATTAATGGGTATTAACAAAAACATATTAGTAATATAATGGGATATCACACTAAACATATAGAAAAGGGAACTTTAGGCGAATTTAGTAAAATTCGAGAAGAATATGAAGAATTAACAGACGCGGTTAATCAAGGAAGTAAAGTAATGGAAATTTGTGAAATGTGTGATTTAATAGGTGCAATTAAATCATATGCATTTACACAATACAATTTAACATTAAACGACCTTATTCAATTTTTGGAAAAAACTGAAAGTGCATTTAAAGACGGCACACGTAGATAATTATGATAGATTATAGAAAAATAGCAGATGCTATAGAGTTTTATAAGACAAGGGGGTATACATATATAGAAACCCCTTGGACTGTTTCAGAAAATATAGATAATATAACAAAACCTGCTGATAGACCACATATGCAATTAAAACATAATAACAAATGTTTAGTTGCATCTGGTGAGCAGTCTTTTTTATATTTGTTTGCAAAAGATTATTTGCCAAAAGGAAAATATCAAACAGTCACACCTTGCTTTAGATATGAACCATATGATGGATTGCATTCTAAATGTTTTATGAAGAATGAATTAATTATTACAGATGATGTAACAGAGGAAAATTTAAAAAAAGTTATTAATGACGCCAAAGAATTTTTCTCTAAATATATTAATGTAAAAGTTGAATGCATACTAGATACATATAACAAATTAAGTCCAATGACATATGATATTGTAACGGAAGATGGAGAAATTGAATTAGGCAGTTATGGTATTAGAACATGCGGATTTTTAAAATGGATTTATGGCACTGGTGTAGCAGAACCACGTTTATCTAAAGCAATTGAATACAAACAAATAAATGGCTAATACTATGATATCTTGTAATTTGTGTTATAATAACGACATATATATCATGTGCGTAAAATTTAATCGCGTACCTGTAAAAGGAGAATTAATTGAATTGCCAGGAGAGTTATATGTTGTAGAAAATGTTAAATATATGTTTAACCGTGTCGGCGACTGCGTTTCGACTATATTATATGTTAAAAGACTTAAAAAGAAGCGCGGTAATGCAATGTTTTTGTAAAAAATATAATAAAAATTGCAAAATATTTTTTCCTGTCAAAAAATTTTATTAATTTTGCACATCGAATTAAAAATAACACATAAAAATTAACAATATGCAAAAAGACGTACGAGATAAAAATCACATGTTTAGTTCAGAAGATCAGAATATATTTTTCATTTCTGACCCACATTTTGGACATGCTAATATTATTCATTATTGCGACCGTCCATTTAAAGACGTTCAAGAAATGAATGAAACCCTTATTAAAAACTGGAATGATGCTGTTAAGCCAGATGATATAGTTTTCATTCTCGGTGATATTGCATTCGGCGGTGCTGCTACATTTGAAGAAACTGTTCCTAAGTTGAACGGACGAAAATATTTAGTTTTGGGTAACCATGATTACAAAAATGTGCGTGAACGATATAAAGAATGGTTCGTAGATGTTAAAACAAAAATGTTTATATCTATAGATGGCAGAGCAATCATTCTTAATCACGAGCCTCTTCTATGTTTTGGTGGCCAAAATGATTGCAGAATTTGGCATTTATTTGGACATGTTCATACAACACGAACAGGAAAAACTGGCGAAGACTATAATAGAGTTAGACAAATGGCAACTCCATCAATGTATGATGTTGGCGCAGATTTCAATAACTTTACTCCAGTTAATTGGCAAGATTTGAAAACTATTATAAAACGTCAAATAGCAGAGCAAAAGAATTTTATTGAATTAGCAGAAAGTGATAATACCACTACAACCAACGATACACTTTGCTAACAATACGAATATTAATTAACTAATAACATTTCCAATATGAACTTCTACATTCTACCAGTAAACCGTAAGCAAGTTGAAAACAAAATTAATGCAATGGTTAAACATTTTACAGTTAAACCAACTGTTACGTTTAGTCAACCTAAACCAGTAGATTGCACGAAACACATCATTGCATATGGTGAATTTGCAGGTGTTTACTATAATCGTTATACAATAGACCTCATTGAAGTTAATATTGATTATGTAGTAGCAAACGATTGGGTTTTGGTAGCAAGTATTTACCACAATGAAGGAATTGTTTCTAAAGTTTCAGATGAGTACTTCAAAAATATGCCACGAGAGTTTGGTCTCAACTACACAAAATGTGATTATTGCGGAAAATCACACATGTCACGACTAGAATCACATGTAGTTTATAACCCAAATACAGATAAATGGATGCAAGTTGGTACTGCATGCGTTAACAAAATGTTGAATGACGGTAAGTACCTTTCATCATTTATCTATAAAGTAAATAAAATCATTAAAGATTATGACGGATGTTACTCAGACAATCTTGGAGTATGGTGTTGTGGTAAATCAATTAACATCTTTTCACAAGCAGTTAACATTAATGCTATCATTCCAGTTGTAGCAGAGTACCGTAAAACGCAACAAAATTGGGTTAAGGTATGTTACGAACAAACTCCTTATGGTTCAGAAAAAGTTCCTGGAAGTACTGACCACATTGCAGCAATGCTTCGTAACATCTCTGAATACCCAGTTGATGAACAATATAACAAAACAATTTTTGATTTTGTAAAGAATTTGGATGCAAAAACAGAATTTGTAAAAGAAATTAAACAAGCATTTGAAGCTGAGTACATTAACCTTTACGAAGTTTCTAAAGTATTCTTTGCAATTAAGATGTACGACGATTCAATAAAAGTAGATACTTTTACTCCCGCAGTACAGGCAAATGGTATTGAATACGGTGTTAAGTACAATGTAACTGGCAAAATTGAGTATACCCAATTAGTTGATAATTACGACGAAGATAATTATATGTCTTCATACTGGATGCCAACTCAATATACAGAATATTATATCCGTGATACAAAATCTGGGTTGCTTTTCATGGTTAAGAGCGACACAATTAAGAAGTTCTACGTTAATGACGAGATTGGTTATTCATTCGTAGTAACAGTAGGTTGTGTCTCAAATCGTAAAGAAATTATTTACACAAAAGGCCGTCTTTCAAAAACACCTAAAACAACTTACCAACAAACTGCTTAAACAATAAATGAATAATATGAAAACTATCGAAGAATTGACACAAGAGGTTGCAACAGCAGCAAACACCCGTCCAAGCTATATGCGTTTTGGACAATTTGTTTTTAACTATATTGAGGAGCACTATGGAGTTGCTCGTCAAGTGCAGTTTATTGACGGAGTAGATTGTTTCTATTGCGACGATAGAGTTATGGAATTTTTGGATAAATCACTTATTCGTATTAATGAAGCTTAAATATTATGGAAATTATCAATAAATTAGGAATTCTTGGAGCTAGTAAAAAACAAGCAGAAGAGCGTGAACAACGACATAAGGAATACAAGGATAGCGTGCAACGGTTCTTAGACCATTGTTTAAAACATACGGAACAAGCTAAAAATATTCTTGCTACTTGTGATTTTATGGCTGAACATGGTCTTAATGGCAGGGTACCATTCATAAAACTTAATAATGGTATTAACCCATTTATATCTTGTAAAACCGCTAAATCAAATATGTGTCATTTTACGGATTTAAAATTCTACCATGAATATGAAGGAATACTTGCAAATGAAACTTTGACAGTATTGTTTAATCCATTTGAAAAAACATTAACGATTGAATGCATCGGTCTTACTAATGACCGTTTAAAAGTTGTTAAAATTAATAATAACGACTATCAATTTGAAAATTTTTCAATGGCAACATATTTACGAATTTTTGACAGCCGCAAAACACGCGATATTGAAAATTTTACAAAAAATTTAAAGCAATATCTGAATTTAATGGTAAAACAAATAAATGAAATAAACTAATATGAATAATATTATTTGGGGTGAATACATCCAACTCGGGCGATTAATTTATTATAAATGGACTATTCTTTCGCCTGCAACAATTGAGTCTGACCAAAATTGTAAACATTTGTTTTCTAATTTTTATTGGCAAAAATAAATAGGGATATTATGAAAAAAGAAGATGTAATACAGTTTCTAAATTTATCAGATGAATTTAGACAAACTATGGATAATATTGTATACATTGCTTGGGGTGTACATTTAGATAGTTTTTTGACATTTACCCCAGATAATGAATGGATTTCATGTTATTGGCAATATGACTCAGATCAAGGTATTGAAGTTGATATTGTTCCAACATATTTGCTACACTCGTCTAACGAGGAAATTGCAGAATATTTTATACAAGGAGCAAAAAAACGCCAGGAGCATGACGTAGAAATTGCAAAACGTACAATTAAATTATATACTGAAAAAGTAGAAGACTGCAATAAAATAATATCAACACTTAAAAAACTCCAAGAAAATATTCAAACGGACAATGAAGATATTAATAGTGCGTTAGAAGCACAAAATTTAACGAAAGTGCAGTATGAAATGACAATTACGGAAAATCAATATATCATTGATAATTCCGAGATGTTCACTAATGATTATATTAAACACGTTACTGAACGATATAACAACATAAATAGTAATAACCACTAACTTTTAAATTATGGCAGCAATTGATAAAACATATCTTACCAACTGGACAGATTATATGCAATTATATGATTGGTGTGTTTCAGTTGGAACGGTTACAGATGATTGGGGAAATGAGTTTACACCACTTGATTATTTATGGAAAGGAACTAAAGAGGAGTGGTTAGAATCTACAGAAAATGAAACTACTGACCGTCCAGTATGGTCTACACCATTGTATTTGGATATATACTTAATTAGATATTGTCCAATAGAGTTTATTCAAGAAAGACTAAAAGAACAATATGGTGAAGGTTGGTCTAAAACTGCATTTTGCGAAAATTCTAGCAGCTATAATGACATTAAAAATAAAACAAGCGTATATGATACGTATGTAAGAAATGGTGTTGCAAACCCAAAATTTAAATGGGATTTGTACACTTCAATGAAAAACGTTAAAAATATTGTTTGGTGGGTTCAAATTAAAGATTCTAGCTGGAATTATGACGAAACAGCAGATTACTGGTATAATGATAACGAAGTATATACACCAAAAGGTATGTGGACATCCAATACTGCAACTCTGTATGGTAAATTAACAAAACGAAGTTTAGCTAGAAAATTAAAAAAATGGAATTTACCTAAAGGGACAGTATTGCAATTTAGTGCATCATTTTATTTAAAAAATAAGCCAGGCAGATATATTTTTGATGGACACGATTTTGATTTGCAAATTCGTTAAGGATAACTTATAGGTTCGTGAGATGCTTATTCCTGTTACGCCAGATGATGCGAAATATTAATGTAATATAAACTAACATTCTTAAACACAAATTATATGAAAGATAAAATTTTACAACTAGCTAAAAAATTGAATCCATTTATTGATGGTTGGGATTATAACGAGTTAACAGAAATCGTTAATAATACATTTAATGGTGAAAAAACATTACAAGAAAATATTGACGCCTTTATTAATAAAATTGGTGTGTATATTAAAGGACTTGACGCCGAAGAAATTGGAGAATATTGTATGCAAGCAATGAAATGATATACACTATGTTTTCTATAGTGTTTTAATGTTTTTGAAACTTTTAATTTACATATGAATATAATAACAAATAATAAACACTAAAAATTTGTAGTATATATGAAAAAGAACAATATAGCGCTAGTTGCACATGACGCTCGAAAAAAAGAATTAATTGAGTGGTGTTTGTATAATGCCGAAAAATTACGTCAACATAATTTGTTTGCAACAGGTACTACAGGTGAGCTTATAAAGAACGCTGAAGATTGTGATGAAGAACTAATGGACGATTGTCTATATCACTTCTATAAACCATTTGAAAATAATGTCACTAAACTACTATCAGGTCCGTTAGGTGGCGACCAACAAATTGGCGCGATGATTGCAGAAGGTAAGATAGATTGTCTTATATTCTTTTGTGATAATCTTATTACACAAGGACATCAACAAGATGTTGCAGCATTAGTTCGACTAGCGTCTTTATATAATATTGCATTTGCAACAAATCGAACCACTGCTGATATGATTTTAACATCTTCATTATTTACTGATGATAATTATAAACGAAATATACCAGATGCAATTAGTTCGTATGCTTCACGAAAAATAGAATAATAATTAGTTATGGCAAAGAAAGAACCAAAGAAAGAATATAATAAGGCTCAATGTGTATATGGGCCAGATTCAACAATGCATTGCATGTTTTGTTCAGCATTATGTAAGGAAAGATATGAGGATTTTAAAGAATGTGGAATAAAAGTAGCATTTATTTAAAATGTATATAATTATATATGAAAAATAAGGAAAAAAAGTATGTTTTTACAGACGAAGTAAAAACTCTAGATAACGGGGTTGTATTACACCGTATTAAAGCTATTAAGTCATTTGGTGATATTAAAGAAGGCGCGCTAGGTGGTTGGATTGAACATGAAAACAATTTATCACACCATTTAACATGCTGGGTGTATGATAACGCAATGGTATATGGCAAAGCTAAAGTTTGGTATAATGCTAAAGTTTGTGAAAATGCTGTAGTATGTGATAATGCATTTATATGCGATGACGCACTTATATGTGGTAATGCACATGTTTATAATTCTGCAAGTGTTTATCAAAAAGCATCAGTATTTGCTGACGCTAAAGTATATAACAATGCGCAAGTATATGGGCGTGCAAATATTTATGGTTATGCTCAAGTATATGATGAAGCTAGAGTTTGGGATAATGCAAAGGTAGCTGGCAATGCTAGAATATATAATAATGCAAAAGTGTATGAAAATGCATTAATAACTGACAATGCAACTATTCATGGGTGGTGTCGTGCACATGGAAAGATGCAAGTCAAAGGGTCAGTCGAAATATATTACAAAGCAAATGTTTATAGCGATGAATGCGTATTAGCTGGCGATGCAGTAATTAAAACGGATAAAGATTATATAGTATTTAAAAATTGGTGGTCAAGCGGAAGATATTTTGTATGGACTCGTTCAAATAATAAATGGTGTGTCGGCTGTTTTTATGGTACTAGTGAAGAATTAATTAATAAAGCATATACTGACAGCGAACAAAAAGGTAGAGAATACGAGAGAGTCGTTAAATACGTTGAAAATATGTTATCTGATTCTCATTTAATAGAGGACACCCAACAGGCACTACAACAACTAGATAAATCTGCAGTATCAACTAAAGAAATTGATAATTTGCTAGATATATTAAGTCAGAGATTAATTTCGTATAATACAGATTCCAACGAGGATTCGTATAACGAGTTAGTAGATACATTACTTAAAATACGATTAGAAGCAAAACATACTAATGATTGGAAAATAAGTAATATGATTCGTACATCCCTTATCGAACTGGGATTTATTATTAAAGACACCCCTGATGGGTTTGATTGGTATTTGCAAACTGGAAAGACTGAAAGTATATAAATAATAGTAATTATGGAACATTATCATAGTATACCAAGAATTCAAGATGACTCAACTTTATTAGGTGAGGAGATTTGGGCATTTAATAAGTTGGATGGCCAGAATTTTTGTGTAAAATACATACCAAAGAAAAAGGAATTTGGCCCATGCGGCAGTAGAAAACGATTAGTTGACGAAACAGACGATCAATTTGGTGATACTGTTAAGTTTTTTAAAAACAGCCAAATTCCTGATGAATTAATTAAACTTGTCAATGATAATTCTGGGAAAAAAGGTATTTTTTCAAATGTACAAGAAGTTACGTTTTTCTTTGAGTGGTGGGGAGAACACTCTTTTGCAGGAGTGCATGACCCGAATGATAAAATGCATTTAACCTTAATTGATGTAAAACTTAAAAAGAAAGGGTATATCGAACCAAAACAATTTTATGAAATATTTGGAAATAACTATGTTATTGAAATACCTGAATTAATATACAGAGGTAAGTTATATCATGAGTTTGTAGTCGACATTTGGAATAATAATTGGACACACAGCAACGCTAAATACCCAACAGTGAAAGAAGGGGTTGTATGTAAACGTTCTAGCATGCTAAAGGGACAACGACTGCCATATGTTAAATTTAAAACTAAATGGTGGATTAACGAACTTCATATGAAATACGATGATGAAACTTGTAAAAAATTGGAATAATTACATTTAATCAAGTTAACAAAAATTAACAGATAAAAATATGAAAGGTAACATGTTTGAAAATATACAAGATTTGTTTTATGATGTTTCTAATTATACTTTTAACATTTTGCAAGTCAATAATCAAACAAATCGAGCTCTATTAACACAATATATTAAAGAAAAATATGGGGTGGATAATGACAGATATAAAGTAAAATCAGTTAAATGCGATAATGAAAATAATGTAACAGATTCGTCGACTATATGTGTGGATATAGTAGTTGAATTTAGTCCAATTTATAACTGTTTATAAATGATTTAGAAATACATTACAAAGTTTAATTTATAAATTTTATTATTTAAGATGGAAAAACAAATTATAAATGATATTAAACAAGCAGCAGACGATTTAACATTATATGATATATACCAAATAGAAGGTATTTTACAAGAGCGTAAAGACTTTTTACTAGCGACTGATTTAAATGATTTACCAGGTTATGGTGAATTAGTAAAATTTGAAACATTTATTAAATGGATGGAAGATTGTTCTGTATGCGATAGTGACGGTCAAGGTTATTATGCGACAGATAACAAATATTCACGTTTGCCATTTAAATTTTGGGATTTGAATGACAATGAAAAACGAGAAAAGTATGGGTTTACGCATATAATATGGTTTAACAAATAAAAATTAATATATTAAATATGGCTATAATAGTAGGACAACAATAGATTAACGAAGCAAAGGAAGTAGCTGATATTCTTAACAAACTTATTAGCTATCGAGAAGCCCTTCGACAAATAAAAGAGCTTTATCCAGGATTAATAGATAAAACATTAAATGAATGTATTGAATATGTTGATGGACGTGTTCAATATTTTGATAACGAATTTAAGAAGTATATATATACCGATAGGCTTATATATGTGTAATGAAACATGATAAATATTAAAATTTATACTATTATTATGGATGATAATAAGACACTAATTTATAAATAGCAAATAGGTGAGTTTACTAATAATTTGTATAAATAGGTTATAGGTGAATATAGTACTACTGCGAATGTATATCATGTGTTATCACGAATAGTAAAATAAGTATATTGTAGTTATAGAGTTAAAGGAGAGATTTTTTTACGTCTCTCCTTTTTATTTTTTAAGACTTTTCATTATAATAAGATATAATTAATATAGAAAATTTAATAATATGCATAATGGGAGATACTAGAGATATTCAATTAACATTAGAAGATATTGAAGAGATTATTACTATTAAAAATAATATATTAGAGGATATAGGCGTATTGGATGAAATTCAATATGAATATAATAGCGAAATTGCAGATATGACATTGTCAGAAGTTAAAGCATTTTTACATACAAAATGTGAAGAACTTAATACGTTGTTGTTAGACACTTTAAAAAATAATAATTAATATGTCGTATTCGGTAAAAAAATCCGACTGAAAGTATATGAAATTTGAAAAATATTTTCCATTACCTTGGAAACTTGTCGATAATTTTATAATAAAAGCTAACAATGGAAATTCGCCAATGATGATTTATCCATTTGATTTTAGTATAAATGGAGAAAATATTGTTAATGTTATTAATGACAAAAGTGAAAGTAGTTATACAGATGTCAAATATAATAACAATACACAAACCATATTGTCAAATAATGAACCTATTTTAACAATAACATTATTAAGAAGTGATGTAATTGATTGTGATATTAATGAACGATTAGAAATATTAAATGAATTGACATCCTGGGTAGTTAATAAATTAAGCAATTAAGTAAACAAACATTAAATAAGAAAATTATGAAAAGAAAAAATAGTAAATTAAAAAATAGATTATACAATCGTCTCAAATTAATTAATCTTGTAAAACATAATAATTTACATTCAGATGATGTTTTGTATTTAAAAAAATGTTTATTTAATTGCGATGACACTATTATAACATATCATGATATTAAATGCGCTTTGCGATTTAATAAAATTCGTAAAGATATTGAAAGTATTACGATAAAACATTATATGACTGCAATGGCTCCATGCTTAACGTCAGTAATGGCAGACGGTCCAAAGGCAGTCATGCATTATTTTGATTATTGATCAAAAATAAATGTAGTTGCTATGAAAAAATATAAAATAACTTGTAATGAACGCCAAATGCGTTTAATGTCTGATTGTTTAGAGGATCTTTGTAGATTTTTATCTGGCCAACCGGCATTATGGAATACTACAAGTTTAGTAGAAGGGGATAATGGAATTTTACTTCGGGAGGAATTAGAGAAGCTGACTAAATATATAACGCCAGATTTGCCAAATGGTAGTTCATATGGATGGACAGGTAATGGGTGTCCAAATGACTTTCAAAAAAAGTTCATTGCTGAAGTATATTACCTATATAGAACAATGAAATACTATTTGCATAAAGATAATGGAATAGAACATGATGTATATCATACTCCTTCATTGAGGTGTGCTGATAGCGGAGAACCTATAGAAATAGAAGAAATTTAAAGAACGACTTATGGAATGGATTAACTCATTTTGCGAAAGCATTGAAAAAATAAATACGAATTACGAACTGAAGAAAGTTGATGCAATATATACTGTTGGACCGTCATATGATTACCCATATGAAGTTAACGATTATCGTGGTAATTTATATAACGAAGAAACAGCAATGAAGTGTATTAATACTATTATTCCAAAATCTGCATTATCAGTATTTATTTGCACTACTGATAAAGGCAACTATTATGGAATAAGTAATGGTGAAATCAAGAATAAACCTGAAATTGCAAAGTTATTTAATAAGCGAGTAAAAGGGGTTCAACATAAAGTATTTACCAATTCTATTGATAACATTAAAGAATATCTTAATAGGAAGTTTAAATGCGTAACACGTATTGATAAAACGCCGAATAAGGAAGACGGTTGGAAATGTGGGTATTATAGTACGTATGATTTAGCAAAACACGCAGCAGAAATATTAACAGTAGTGCATAGAACTAGTGTTATTACTAAGTGGTATAATGCTAAATTAGAAGAACTTAAAAAAGAACAACAACAAAATTATTCTAATTTAGAGTATTATAAGCAAAAAGTAGCAGAAGTTGGAAATAACATAAGTGCGTTTAATAATACTATTGCGTACTATAATGACAAATTAGCAGCAATAGAAGAAATGTAATCAAATACAGAAAAATAATTTTATTAATAATATGATAACTAGAGATAATTTGGAAAAAATTATTGCAAAAAGTTTTGAAGATAATGGAATTGCTAAACTTGCAAGGGAGCAAATGTTTGCAGAAGAATTGCAAAAAGCAATGCTTCAAATAGTTGATGATATTTCTAAATGTAATAACGATTTAATTATTCGAGATATCCATGAAGATACTATGACGGTATTTAACCCAGATGGTAGTACATTAGTTGTTACTAATAATCAATTATGCATTAATGATTTGCTTTTACAGATTAAAGAAAAGCAATTAGAAGGATATACAATTAAACGAGATAGTTGTGATGATATACATGAAATAACATCAAGTGGTCATATCTTAGGACCAGGCTATGCTACCATTTATGCAAGTCAATTAGATACATTATTTTTAACGTAAAAATAGAAAAATTAAATAATATAACATATGTCTACACGAGCAAATATAGCTATTAAATTAAAAGCAGAAGATAAGTATATTGCACTTAATTATTTAGATAAACGATTTGATGGTGTACGTCCATCAATTAGATTATTACCTTGGGTAAATAATATGCCTATTGAAAAAGTATATGTTGACACACATTGTAATTCTACAGAGGATACGTCATTTGATTATTTGCAAATATATAATCATCATGACGGATATCCAGACCATTTGTATGAAGTTTTAAAACGGTATTATAACAGCTATGAAAGAGCCTTATCTCTTATTTTAGCAGGTGATACGTCTGCTGTTAGTAAAGATGCAACAGAAGCGTATGCTGTTAGTGAAGGGTATGACGATGTTCGACCTACCCCAATGGAAATGCCAAGATGCAATGAAGAATATTTGTATGTTTTTGAAAATGATACATGGCATATTGTAAGATAATTATGATAAATTTAAACGCATGTCATTTTAAAAAATTCTCTAAAGAAGAGAGAAGTACATTTAGTTACTGGTATTATCACTGGAAGGCATACAATTTAGTTGCTATGCATTTAAATTGCTGGAAAATGAAATATATATTTCATGATTTTGAAAAGCCCTGGTTAAAACTATTTGCTTCTTATGAAACTGTGCAGAGAATTCATAGACGAACTAATAAACACCATTTGCAATATCCAGATAAAAATAAAATAGATTGGCAAGCATTAGCAATTGATTGGGAATGTTCTAGATTTACTAAAAATGCTGCACCATTAACAGCACGCCAAGAGATGTATAATCAAATAAATAAACATCCTGAATACGAAGACTTATTAATAAGTAAGTTATTACCTGTATTAGATAAGTTGTCAATCTAAAAAATTATAGAAAATTTATGAAGGAAACATTAATTATCAATCTTATCGGCGGTCCAGGCTGTGGAAAATCTACATCAGCTAGTGGTATTTTCTATGAACTGAAAAAACATGGAATAAATTGTGAGTTATCCCTAGAGTTTGCCAAAGATAAAGTATGGGAAGAATCATATAAAGTATTAGATGACCAATTTTATGTTTTTGGAAAACAATACCATAAATTATTTAGATTAAAAAATAAAGTTAATGTAGTTATTACTGATTCTCCGCTTGTTATATCAATGCATTATAATAAAGCACCTTCAGAGTATTTTAACAATTTGGTAGTTGAACAATATAACACATTTAACAATTTATTATTCTTTATTAAACGTGGAAATACATATCAATCCGAAGGTAGACTTCAAACGTTAGAAGAAAGCAAAAGAATTGATACTGATATTAAAAACATACTCGACAAACATAATATAGAATACGTAGAAGTACCTTGTGAAAATGCTGTTGACTATATTGTTAAACATGTACTTAACTTATTTAACAACAAAAATAAAGACAATAATAATGATTGATATAGAATTTGTAAAAAGTAACATTAAACCCGGGTGGAAGTTAAATCCAAATGAAAAAGTTGTAAATGCTATTATTAAAGGTTTAAATAGATGTAATGGAGAATGTCCATGTCAAAATAATTCCATTAATAAAGTATGCCCATGTAGTAATTATATAGAACACGATAAATGTTGCTGTAATTTGTATGTAACTGAAAATTAATAAAAGAATAAAAATATGAGTATAACAGGATTGATATTAATAGAAATTGCCATTTTAGCAGCTTTATTAATAGGCGTGCAGGTTTATTACAAAATACGCAGTAATAAAATTGGCAAATCTTCAGAAAGTGATAATACTACTGATGATAAACAGCAATTATGCCCACTATGTGGAAAACAAATGCGTTCTTTTGAATGTGATTGGGAGCAGCGTTATGAATATTCATTAACTTGTGATTGCGGTTACACCATTACATCTTCTGTTTGGTATAATGATTTATACAAAGAGGATGATATTGATAATAATAGAGAAATTTGTAAAAAACCTTTAGATAAAATAGTTAATAATTAATTATTATAAATTGAGTATGAGAAAAATATTTTACATTATTTGCGCTAGTCTAATTTGTTTAGCAACGTCATGTAGTAATATGACAGCTGATAAAATGACACCAACAGATAAACATCTTATGAAGGTTTATCATTTTGACAATACTGTAATGGGTAATATCCCTGTTAGACATGCAGAGTATAATGGACACCAATATTTAATGATTAGTAGTGGAAATGGACGAACCATCCTACATGACCCAGATTGTCCATGCAATTAAGTAAATAAAACATTTTATAAGTTAATACTATGGGAATGTATACAGAATTTATTTTTGGTGCAGAATTAAAAAAAGACACACCAAAATATATTATAGAAGGGTTAAATAGGGTAATTAACCATTATAGTGCTGAAGATATGGTTAATATAGAACGTGCTAATATAATAACAGAGAACGACCTTCAGCCAGAGCAGATAGACTTTATATCGACAGACGCAGTGAAATTCATTCATGATTATGATTTATATGGTTTATTATATTCAACATCATACTATTTTGGATGTCATGAAGTGGTGAATTCGTTTAAATATGATGACGTTAGCCAAACATGGTCAATTAGTACTCGTTCAAATTGCAAAAATTATAGAAATCGAATAGAGAAATTTATTGACTTTATTAAACCATATATATTACAAGGGTCAGGATATCCACATAATTTGTTTGCTTATGTACAATATGAAGAAAGCGAGTTTCCTACATTATATGGTATAGACGGCAAATATGATTTTAATGACCCTAATAGAGAAAGTGCAGCGAACAAATATTTAGAAAAAATATATACAACACTATACTCATTTACCAACGACTACTTAAAGGACTTTTCAGTAACAGACGAAATTTTATCTCAAAATAATTTAACAAAAGATAATTATACACATTACGATATATTGTGCATATGCTTAAAAGAAGTTGCTAGACGCTTTAATCAAGGAATTGATGCAACATATAAAGAACTTCAAGAAAGATATGCAGAATTAGAGGAAAAATATAATAAGTTAGAAGTTAAACATACTGTGCTACAACATCGTTATGATAAAGTAGCTAATAGTGAAACAGGAAAATCTAAAATTATACAATGATGGAAACCGTAGAAATTTCTAGTAGTAATACACCGAATATTACAACAATTAACTTTCCAGAAGATTCATTTACGTTATGTGGTGATCTTAACTTTGGCTTGACTAAAGATGTAGAATCAAAAGTAGATGATATAACTTATCAACTAAATAAAGTTAAAAAACAACAAAAAGTGTTAAAACTATTAGGGGTATTATCACTTTTAAATGTGTAACAAAATATGAAATATATAAAATATCCACGAACATATCATTTGCCTTATTCGCCATGTGTATCATCTGATGATAAACGTTTGTCGTCAGATGACCATTTTTATAAGATGGAGAATGTTGTTGTTACTATTAAAATGGATGGTGAAAATACATCTATATATAATGATGGATATATACATTCTAGAAGTTTAGAACCTGCAAATAATCCTTGGCAATCTAAAATACGTCAATTATCATGGGAATTTATATTTGGATTAAATACTTTTCCTGAAGGCTATCGTTTGTGCGGCGAAAATATGCAAGCAGTACATTCTATAGAATACACGTTAAAAACATATAAAGATGTATTTCAATGTTTTGCTGTATATGATAATACTAATATGTGTCTTAATTGGAATGCAACGAAAATTATGTGTGAATCCCTTAATGTTACGATGGTTCCTGTTATCTATATTGGAAAATATGATAAACAAAAAATTTTAGATGCATTTAATGAATACTGTAAAAATGTTTCTCCTCAAGAAGTAGAAGGATTTGTTGTAAGAAATGCTGACAATTTTCATTATAATGATTTTAAAAATAACGTCGGAAAATATGTTAGAAAAAATCATATACAAACAGATAGCCATTGGAGATATAACTGGAAAAATAACATAATAGAAAATAAAAAGTAGTAATACGGAACAAAACTAAATAGTGGATTATAGAACTTCATATGAAGTATGATTACGAACCACGAAAATTAGAATAAAATAAAACTATAAGAGTAATGAATGGATTTAAATCATTTTTAGTATCATCAATGTTTGTATTAGTTACATTATGTGTAATTAGCGGAATAATATTTGAAATATATTCGACTTACCATAATCCTAGAGTAGAAACTGTAGTAGTTAACGAAAAGTCTATTAAATTAAATAAAACAAAAGACATTGAATATTTAATATATACTGATAATGGCGTTTATGAAATATCAGACCAATTATTTATGTTGAAATTTAATTCGTCTGATATATATTCTTCAATATCTATTGGTGACACTATAACTATTAAAGTATCAGGCGCCCGCGTACATGTAATGTCAACGTATCCTAATATTATTAGTGTAATTCACACAAATTAAGCGTTTTCACTTTTTTCCCGGATTTCGTAGATAAATAATAAAAATCGATAATAATTTTAATTTTTAATGACACTAATGTCTACATATTACATAATCGGCGCCGATAATAATTTTAAAGGATTATTATGGGAACAACCTTGTGTGCAAAATAAAATGTGAGACGACGTGTAATAAAAGAGAATATAAATTTTATCAAAAAATAGAATATATTAAAAATTACAAAAAGTCTCACCAAAAATGAGACTTTTTGTTTTTAATGAATATAATACAATGTAAGTAATTAAGTTTACTGAAAATCTTTGAAATATTGTTAAATTTGTGGTAAATAAATTGTAAAAATTAATTGACAGACACAAAAAATATAAAAAAATGAAAAAAATTGTGAAAATATTTTTTCCTGTCAAAAATTTTATGTAATTTTGCACCATCAAATTAAAAACAACGTAATTTTATATAGAAATTTTTAAAAAATATTTTAGACTTTTTATAAATTTCGCATATAATAATTAAACAAGTGAACATTGATTTTTTGAAGAACACTATTATAATGGGTGAGTAGCTCAGTGGTAGAGCAGTTGACTGTTAATCAATTGGTCGCAGGTTCGAACCCTGCCTCGCCCGCAAACTTTTAGACAGTAGTTCTAAAAAATGTTCTTTGACGTACTGTAAATAACTATAACATGCCGTGGTGGTGGAATTGGTAGACACGAGGGACTTAAAATCCCTTGGCCAGTGATGGCCGTGCGGGTTCAAGTCCCGCCCGCGGTACAAAATAGTAATAATGTTTTTATGAAAAAACTGATAACTAAATCAGATATTGAGAAATATTGTAAAGATAGTTTAACAATGTCTGAAGCAGCATATAAAGCTAAAATGCATTATAATACCTTTAAGCGATATGCCAAAATGTATAATTGCTGGAATCCAAATCAATCAGGTAAAGGAACACACAAAAAATCAAATAGCATACCTATTGATGAGATTCTACAAGGAAAACATCCGACGTATCAAACGGGTAAATTGCGTAATAGATTAATCAAAGAAGGAATAAAAACATACCAATGTGAATGTTGTGGAATTTCTAGTTGGAATGGAAAACCGATAAATTTAGAATTACACCATATAGATGGAAATAGATTTAATCATGTAATATCTAATTTGCAGTTATTATGTCCCAATTGCCTTTCCCAAACAGACACTTTTAGGTCTAAAAATATTAAAAGTATATAACTTTTATATTTTGCTCCTGTAGCTCAGTAGGTTAGTAGCACCTGACTCAGCAGTGAGTAAACACTAAAAAATCGTAGTTGTATTAGCTCAATTCTGAAAGAGCACCGTGTGTTAATATACCGGATGGACATCAGGTCGTAACTGATATACAACACTAATCAGGGGGTCGCAGGTTCAAGCCCTGCCGGGAGCACAAAAATTGATTAGATATTTTACTTTCGTTGATTCGAATAAATACGAAAGGGTTCTCAAGCGACTTACACGGACTTGAACGGAGTAAATTGCAATCTTTAAATAAAACGTTCGAAAGTTTTATAAAAGATTCTTCGGAAAGAAAGAAAATCTAAAAAGTTCGATGAAGATTTTTAAAAGCAATTTTTTAGTCTGATGGCGCAACCGGTCAGCGCAGAAGTCTTATACACTTAAGGTTGTGGGTTCAAGTCCCGCTCAGACTACAAGTATTATAGTTATATTGGCATAGCGTTCAGTAACTTCTGAAATTAAATTGTGTGGTTGTTCACTATTATCCGCTAAAGGATAATAACGTAATAGTAATTTAATTTCTACCCTGACAGAGTTCCTATTTTAAGAATATTTAATATGGTAGTAGATAACAACCATTAGGAATATACTCTTCGCCAATTTTTGTATCGTCGTCCAAGTGTAGGACACCAGAACGTTGATTGTTTGGAAATGAGAAGTCGTGCTTCTCCGATGCATCAATAATTAATCATTTAAAAGTTAACAAGTGTATGGGAATATTAATTCAAAAAAGTGTTAAAAATAGTAAAATCATTAAGTTAGACGGATCTATGGATTATTCACGAATCCACGGAATGTTAGGATATGACGGTGATTCAACAATTAGTATTTCTCCTGGAGTTACTATTGATATTGAAGTTTTACAAGTAGCATATAGTAACGGCATCTATTTAATAGAATATATTGAAAAAAATGCAGGAAATGTGAAACAATTTTAAAAAATGGTATATAATATAAAAATTCGCATAAATTGTTCCTATTTGTTAATTATGGTTTGAAATTAAGTTTACAATTCGCGAATTTACTTTTAAAATCAGTTTACCGCAATAAACACAATTAGTTCTTAAGTGAACGGTACATCTTGCACGGTTGCAGATAACGCCCTCGCCTTGATTGCGTAAGTGAGGAACAAGGAGGTTCGAACCCTCTAAAGATGACAAACAAGTTATAGTGATCTTTGAAATATGCCGCGGTGGTGGAATTGGTAGACACGAGGGACTTAAAATCCCTTGGCCAGTGATGGCCGTGCGGGTTCAAGTCCCGCCCGCGGTACAAAAACAGAACGCATAAGAAGTTCCTATTTTAATAATTTGATTTTGGGTTCAATAATTTACTTCTCGCGTTTATAGGTTGAACAGATAAGGATATTTAATGGCTATTAATTTATTAATAGAATGGAAATATCAGATTTATAATAAATCTTCACCTGATGGGTTCAAATCCTATCCAACCTACTTTGTAATAACAATTATAGTTATTAACGGTCTTTGACGTATTGGTTTAAAAAGTTAATATTTTATCGAACATAAAGCACAAATTTGTCGAGTTGAAAATATTAGTATGCTTTGGATATTTAGTGATGAAGAATATCCAGGAGAAAAGTTATGAATTAGCATTTCAACGACAATATCATTATATGGGTGTGCGCCGAAGTTGGAGAGTCGGGGTGGTCTGTAACACCACTGCCTTCGGGCTGAGTAGGTTCGAATCCTACCGCACCCACGATAAAACATTCTGAAGAGGCAAGTTGAAGGTTCAAATACTCTGATGATGGTAAATAATACGCTGTGGTTTTTGATGATTTTGAACGGCGGCCAAATCCTAGGTAGGCTAGTATATAAAAATCATTGGTACGTAACAATTTAAGGAGGTTGCAAACTCTGGTTACGAAAAAAGATACTCGGTGTAAGGCGGGCACACCACTTGTTGGAGGTAAGGTTCGAATCCTTGGTATTCTACAAATATGGGAGAGCTGCTCAGATGGCGGATGGGCGCTAGACTGTAAATCTAGTACGTAAGAAACTCAGGGGGTTCGAATCCCTCCTCTCCCACGATAAAACATTCTGAAGAGACAAGTAGAAGGTTCAAAGATGTGGATAACTTTGGTTCGCACCTTAGTAATTCTTGTCAGCTAACGAATCCACATGATAAAGTTAGTGAATGTTTTTATATTGGCTGGTAGCTCAGTTGGTTAGAGCACCGCTCTGATAAGGCGGTGGTCGCCGGTTCAAGTCCGGCCCAGCCAACATATAAAATAAAAATAGTAGATTAATATGATATGCGAAAATTGTGGAAGTGAATATGACATTGGTTATTCTACTAGGTTTTGTTCGTTAAAGTGTGTTAGGTCGTTTTCTACTAAAAATGATAATAAACAATAGAAAAAAGCGGCAAAATGTATTATATGTGGAAAAGATATTTTCATAAATAAACGCGCATCTATATCTAAATGTAAATGCAACGATTGTTAGAATCTTACATTTAAAAAATGCAAAATATGTGGACATACTTTTATTGGAACAAAGAATCAATAGTTTTGTTCTGATATATGTAAAAATATAAGCAAATAGAAAATTGCATTGACTCATTTTGGATTTAATAATGCTACTATTGGTACATAGGACGTTTTTAATGAATATAATAATATTAAAAATATATTATATAAGTTATATTGGATTGAAAATAAGTCATTTAATGATATTGCTGTAATATTTAATTATAAGCAGAATCCGGGTAATTTATCTAAAATATTTAAATATCTTAATATTAATAGACGTACTTTCTCAGAATCTAATATTAATGCATACTTAAATGGCAAAGTAAATTCATTAACGTATACTCAATATAAATGTGGGTGGCATACTACGTGGAACAATAAGAAAGTTTTTCTTAGGAGTTCATATGAATTAGATTATGCATAGGAATTGGATAGATAGCATATTGATTACGATGTTGAGTGTTTACGAATTAAATATTTTAACACACGATTAAATAGTTATCATTGTGCAATACCTGATTTTTATATTCCTACATTAAACATGATAGTCGAAATAAAATCAGATTGGACTTTAGATATTCAAGAAATGAGAGATAAAATGAAAGCATATAAAGATTTAGGATATAATTTTAAGTTAATATGCAATCATAATGAAATAGTTTTATAACGATATAATAAGCATATGATGTTCCTATTTTACTATCCCACTCGAGGTCATGGGTTCGATCCCCATAGGTTTATATTTAATATAAACCTTAGCTCAGATGGTTAGAGCGCGAGCCAACATTTACATCTCGCTTATAATGGCCTGTTCGAATATCGGTTAGTTCGTCAGCTTTTCACGCTGAAAAGAGGGGTTCGACTCCCCTACAGGCTACTACCGTAGGTAATTTTGCTGTTTATTCGACCCTTGAAGGAAACTTCTAAAATCTAAATAGCGGTCCGGCCTTGGACCTTTAAATAGAAGGTAGTTCGTTATCTATTTGGTCTTATAATGGAAATAGTTCGTAGGGTAAACATTAACAATGCGTGAAATTGTTAAATGTGGTTGATAAGTAACGCGTTATAGTCTTATCAATAACAGAAATAGTCTTAAATTTTAAATTGACGGTAGATTTGATTTTTACTATTTCTTAAATGGGGGCTTAGCTCAGATGGTCAGAGCACCTGCCTTGCACGCAGGGGGTCATGGGTTCGAATCCCATAGCCTCCACCATTTAAAGTTAATGATGCAGAACGATCAATAAAATATAGTGTACGTATGTTTAAGGGTTAATGAAATAGCTATTATACCGCTATTTAAAGTATACTTCTGGTGGAGAATCGGGAATCCAGACGTTAACTTTAATATAATGTTTGGAGATTACGTATCAAAGAACATTATTTTTGGAGAGATGGCAGAGTGGACGATTGCGCCGGTCTTGAAAACCGGAGGTCCGAAAGGGCCCGGGGGTTCGAATCCCTCTCTCTCCGCAACAAAACAGGTTCAAGATGTACATAGCACCTTCTGGTAGTTCCTAGTTGAAAAGGTTTAGACCAGGCGCTTGGGAGCTGATAGTCCTGCGATAGTGCGACTAAATATCTGGGTGTAGTTCAGTCCGGCTAGAACGCTGCATTTGGGATGCAGAGGTCGCAGGTTCGAATCCTGCTATCCAGACAAATTAAAGCTAAAGGTTTTAAGTTCGAATTAAAAGTACTTAGTGTAAGTAAGTGCTAGCACGTCGAATGTGGTATGTTATCGGAGGTAAGGTTCAAGTCCTTAGTACTTTGTATAATGCGTCTGTAGCTCAGCTGGTTCCGTAAGGCTTGAGAGCACCCGCCTTTTAAGCGGGGGGTCCTGGGTTCGAATCCCAGCAGACGCACAAAATTTCAAAAGCTTAGCTGCAACTAAGTTAGTAGATGGCGATTTGGGTGCTTTAATTGTATTATTGCAGTAATCAAGGTAAGTTTACAAATTGAGAAAAGTTGTATCGTCTAGTGGACTAGGACGGTTGGCCTGACGCCGGCAGACATCAGTTCGAATCTGGTTGCAATTCAAATTTAAAGAAAAGTGCTATTTATGTAGACAATTAACAAAAATGTTATATAATAAATATAAACATTAAATAAACATAGAGTACGAGGTAAGATTCCTCGTTTGAGAACAGAATTTCTAGAAGGTTTTGTTCTGGGTATAAGAATAATTCGCGATAAAGTCTTATACAACGTAGCCACTAACGTTTATCGAAGAGATACTCTAATTTATTTAATGCTTAAACTATAGAATAGAACAGATAAGGATGTCCAGATAGGGATATAGAAGACACCAAATTCGATGATTATCATGGGGGCATCAGATGAACTTAGTAACGGGTGGTGCCGACTAAAACATCTTCACCTGTTGGGTTCGATTCCCAACCTATTTTCAAACAAAGCAACGAGGTTTTTCGTCGGGATTTACACCATAAAAACTCGGTATTCCAACCTTGGAATTTAAAGTAGGAGGTAGGTTAAACGGATATCCCTGAAAAGTATTCCGGCAGTATAAACAAGCTGTGAAGAGACTGAGATAAATGCTTAATCAGCGGTTTGAAAATAGTGCACAAAGTTTTCAAATGACAGAGAAAAAAGATTAAAATAAATTATCGTTGTAGATTTTGGTTTATTTCTCTTAATTTTTTGGTGCGGTAGTTCAGTTGGTTAGAATACATGCCTGTATAGATATAAAGTTATATCTTAATAATTAACTGTCCTGATAATATACACTTTGAAAGGTTTATACCCTTTATCAGGAACCACGCATGGGGTCGCGGGTTCGAGTCCCGTCCGCACCGCAAAAATGTATTGCTTGTACGCCGTTTTGATAATTATAAGTATCATGTAAATCTGCGTCTGGTGCACCACATAAGACCGTAACTTAGGAAGCTCTGACCGTTTAATTAATATGAGATTAAATGAGAAAACGTTGCAACGCATCTTTCTTCGTCGGAAAACAAGAATACATTTATATATTGCGGGATAGAGCAGAGGTAGCTCGTCAGGCTCATAACCTGAAAGTCGGAGGTTCGATTCCTTCTCCCGCTACAAAAATCAAGTCATAAGGTTTACCTATTACCGGTTATTGATACTTTATAGCTAAAAGTTGTTCCGCGAAAATGGTCCATGGTTTTGGAGATTTAATCCTTGGTTAAAATCAAACAAATCTTCTATATTGCGGGAGAGTGAAACGGATATATAGATCACGCCAGTCTCATAAGCTGAGCAATAGTTGGTTCGACTCCAACTTCCGCAACTACCAAATAACACGCGACTATTAACTTCGTAGGTTATTCCACGATAAGTGAAAGTAATGGTTGACTACCATATGATAACTTATAGAAGATGGGAAGTGGTACACGATGTCGAGATTAAAAAAGTTAATTGATAAGATATATTGTAAACTAGTCACTTGCAATCTTAAAAAGGTTGAATTGGTAATTTGCTAGGAACCTTAAAGATGCAATTACCACCATGGTCCGTTCGAATATCGGCTAGTTCGCCAGCTTTTCACGCTGGAAAGAGGGGTTCGATTCCCCTACGGACTACAAAAATATTGTTATGAGGCAGTTGGTTTTAATTGTGACTGTGAGTAAAATACAGCTCTCTCACGGTTACGTAATTAAAAGTAGGTTCAAAATTGAATTTGAGCAGGAGGGTACGGCATCTGTATTGTTTAATCCCGTGTAATAACAGTATTTAATCATTGAGAGGTTAAGGTTTAGTGGCGAG